>ERZ506905.82-NODE-82-length-63969-cov-10.5865_pt1 | contig 63969 bp, 50 predicted proteins | sample MGYA00513175_ERZ506905 | MGnify/ENA metagenome assembly ERZ506905
GAAAGTACTTGCCGGGACACCGGCCGGGAGGATAGGGCATCGCCACTTTTCATTATTAAAATTCGATTGTTCGGCGACGGGCAGTCGAAAAATTGCTCCTTAGCTCAGTCGGTAGAGCATCGGACTGTTAATCCGAGTGTCGTCAGTTCGAGCCTGACAGGAGCAGCCATCTTTGTTGTACGAAAAAGCTACAACAGACAAAAAGCACAAGATATTGCGTATCTTGTGCTTTTTTGTTACTATATCTTGTGATTTTGTCGTTGGACAAAATCTTTGAATTTAACAGCTGCATTTCGGCGCTTTTTTCAAAAAACAGGTCTTGAACTTACGACATATCGTTTTTGCTCGATAGGGTACTACAATTTTATAATAATTTTTAAGAGAGAACAAGTTTTTAGGTTCTCTCTTTTTTGTTGCTGTTTGAGTGTAGTTTCCCCAAGGTGATAAGAAAAATTATAATTATAGTAATAACGAAAAGGAGAACAATATGAAATATGGAATGTGGTTGGACGAATGGTTTCGTAATTACATACAGCCGTCGTCGAAGATAAAAACTTGCGAAAGGTACTCTGAAATCATTGAGAAGCACCTGAAAGTAAAATTGGGAGAATATGAGCTTGACGAACTGACGCCGCTTGTTTTGCAGAGATATGTTACGGGGCTGATGCAGAGCGGGAATATTGTAACAGGAAAAGGTTTGGCGGCGAATTCGGTGAACGGAATTATTACGGTGATACAGAATTCGCTGAAACTCGCTTACACGCTCGGAGAACTCAAAGAATACACGGCAGACAAAATCAAACGCCCGAAAACGAAAGAGAAAGAAGTATCCTGTTTTTCGCTTGCCGAACAGAAGAAGATAGAGCAGGCGGCGTTATCGAGTAAGAAACGGAAATTTATCGGGATCGTGATTTGTCTTTATTCGGGTTTGCGTATCGGAGAATTGCTTGCGCTTACTTGGTCGGATATTGATTTCACGAAAGGAACGCTTGCGGTGAACAAAACTTGCCACGACGGCTGTATACAGGGTGATGGAAAAGCTCGGAATCAGTCATATGCCGAAGCGGAAACCGCATGGAATAACTAAGGCAGATAAGGAATCACAGAAATCGGAAGATCTCATTAAGCGGGATTTCACGGCAGAAGCACCACTGGAGAAGTGTATAACAGATATCACTGAGATTAAGGCTGCGGACGGCAAGCTGTATGTATCGGCAATCTTTGACTGTTTTGACGTTGCAGTTGTTGGCTTAGCTATGGCAGATAATATGCGGGCTGATCTCTGCGTAGAGACGCTTGTGAATGCCTATAGAACATATCCTGACCTGAGAGGCTGCATTATCCATTCAGATCGTGGGAGTCAATACACCAGTGAAATCTATCGTAATGCCATCAGCAAATATGGAATCATTCAGAGTATGAACAGTGCCGGAGGCAGATGTCACGATAATGCCCGCTGCGAAAGTATGTGGGCAAGGATGAAGGAGGAGCTACTTTACGGTAGGTATAACACGGAGAAGCTAACTATAGAAGAACTGAAAACGATTATCTGGCGATATTTTATGAGCTATTGGAATAATCGCAGGATCTGCACTGCAAACGGAGGCTTACCGCCTATGGAAAAGCGACGCAGGTATGAACTTTCGGCCAAGAGAGTTGCCTGATATAGATGGAACGGTTTGCGTCGCGATCTGAAACCAATTCGTCGCTACGCTCCTCAGTGGTTTCAGATCGGCCCCTTCGGGGCTGAAAATGTTACTAAGAAAAAATCCTTGTAAAAAAAGTGTCAACTTATCTTGACAATTTCAAACTGATGTGATATAATAGTTTCATTCCAGAAAAGGAGTAAAAAAATATGCGGCAAGGTATTCTTAAATAAAACTATAATCAAATAGTGGGAACAAAGGATTATGATAGTCCCTTTTGTAGGGGCTTAGTTTTTTGTACCCAATTTAAGAATACTTTTGCCTTATCAATTTTGACATATCCCCAAAAACAGCAATCACAAACAGGTGTATGCTGTATATGTGTATGTCCGCAAATTATAATCCCCAGTGGTAAAAGTATTTTACTGCTGGGGATTTTTATGCCCTTTAGGGCTGTAAAAGGAGGACAATCACATGAAAATAATAAATATTGGCATCCTTGCCCATGTAGACGCAGGAAAAACAACATTGACGGAAAGCCTGCTATACACCAGTGGAGCGATTGCGGAACAAGGAAACGTGGATAAAGGAACTACAAGAACAGACACTATGATTTTGGAACGGCAACGTGGAATTACCATTCAGACAGCAGTTACTTCTTTTTGCTGGAATGATTATAAAATCAACATCGTGGACACTCCCGGTCATATGGATTTTTTAACCGAAGCATACCGATCTTTATCTGTCCTTGACGGAGCTGTTTTAGTCATTTCGGCAAAAGACGGCGTACAGGCACAGACACGTATATTATTCAATGCGCTTCAGAAGATGAACATCCCGACAATCATCTTCGTAAATAAGATAGACCAAAATGGAATCGACCTGCGGCGTGTTTACCAAAGCATCAAAGATAAACTTACCAGTGATATGATTGTCATGCAGGAGGTTGCCTTGTCGCCCAAGATAACCATAACCGATATTTCTGATTTGGACAAATGGGATATTGTTATTTCTGGAAGCGATGAACTGTTAGAACGATATGTTGCAGAGGATCCTTTGGATATACAGGAATTACAATATGAAAAGTGCAAAAGAACCAGATGCTGCTCTTTGTTTCCTGTTTATCATGGGAGTGCAAAAGACAATTTAGGAACAGAAAAACTGATCGAAGCGATTACAGAAACTTTCATTACAGAAACAGACGATATTCAGTCTGAATTATGTGGATATGTTTTTAAGGTTGAGTATACAGACCGGAAAAAACGGCTTACTTATTTACGCCTGTATCATGGGACGCTCCATTTACGGGATGAGCTGCCGCTGTCAAAAAAGAAAAAAATAAAGATTACAGAAATGTGTATTCCGTTAAATGGTGAAATCGTCCCGGCTGACCATGCTGATCCGGGAGAAATTGTTGTTTTAGCTGATGATACTTTGAAACTGAACGACATTCTGGGAAACGAAAAACTCTTACCTCAAAAAACACGGATCGATGATCCCATGCCATTACTTCGGACAACCGTAGAGCCGCAAAAGCCGGAGCAAAGGGAAGCCCTGTTAAATGCCCTCGTAGAGATCGCTGATACAGATCCTCTTTTGCATTTTGACATTGATACTGTTACCCATGAGATCATGTTATCTTTTTTGGGAAAAGTACAGTTAGAAGTTATTTGTTCGCTATTAGAAGAAAAATATCATGTGGGCGTGGTTACGAAAGAGCCTTCGGTTATTTATCTGGAAAGACCGCAAAAAAAAGCGAGCTGCACGATTCATATTGAAGTGCCGCCGAATCCGTTTTGGGCATCTATTGGTTTGACTGTAACACCGCTTCCTATTGGAAGCGGAACACAATATAAAAGCGAGGTATCTCTCGGATATTTAAACCAAAGTTTTCAAAATGCCGTCATGGAGGGGGTGCGTTATGGAATGGAGCAGGGCTTATATGGCTGGGGAGTGACAGACTGCCAAATTTGTTTTGATTATGGAGTTTATTACAGTCCGGTCAGTACCCCCGCTGATTTTCGTTTTCTTGCACCTATCGTGTTGGAACAGGCATTGAAAAAAGCAGGAACACAGCTGTTGGAACCATACCTTTCCTTTACTCTTTTTGCGCCGCAGGAATATCTTTCACGGGCTTATAATGACGCACCAAAGTATTGCGCAATAATTGAATCAACCAGACTTGAAAAAGATGAAGTTATTTTTAAGGGGGAAATCCCTGCCCGTTGTATCGGTGAATATAGGAATGATTTGAATTTTTATACAAATGGAAGAAGTGTTTGTATTACAGAATTAAAAGGGTATCAGGAAACTTCCGGCGAGCCTGTGTTTCAGCCACGCCGCCCGAACAGCCGTTTAGATAAGGTTCGCCATATGTTTCAGAAGATAATGTAATGTCTTGCGCAATGCAAGCGTTCATTGCTTGCTATTGCGCAATATCATTGATAAAATCAGTATTAGAGAGGAGGAACTATTTTGAACTGGAAACAGACGGATATTACAACAGGAAAGCAAAAGTTTTGCAGCATTACAAAAATAAAAGCCTATACCATTTTGGGAAGAATAGATATATAATAGTCGAGGCGACAACGATCAGAAATTATGGAGGGTAACAAAGCACGGCGGAGCAAAAACAATGACGGTGTCGGTACAAAAGAAAGATGGTGTTCGTCGCTTCGTTTTTGCAAACGACGGGACTTGCGAAGGAGAAGTCGTCTTTGGAGGAGGACTTCATACCCTTGAAAAAATGGTCAGCGATATTGGCGGAAAACTGACCGTTGAAAATAACGACGGTTTTGCCGTCGTATTGGAGGTGAAAGAGTAATGCCATATAACGTTCTTATTGTAGAAGATCAGGAAATGCCCAAGCAGTTATTTGAAATATTCGTCAATTCAAGCGAAAATTACGTACACGTTGCATCCCTTTCCGACGCGTCGCTTGCTCCGACGGTTTGCCGCACGCGCAAGGTCGATTTGGTTTTGATGGACGTATGTACGGCGCAAAACAGCAGCGGGTTGGACGCTGCCGAGCAGATAAAAAAAGAAGTACCGTCGGTCAAAATCATTATTGTTACTTCCATGCCCGAATTTTCGTGGATCAAACGAGCAAAAGAAATCGGGGTGGATTCGTTCTGGTATAAAGACGTCAATCAGGAAACCATTTTAGCAGTGATGGACCGCACGATGCAAGGCGAGAATATCTACCCGGACAATACCCCGTGTATAAAACTCGGGTACACCACCAATCACGACCTGACGGAACGGGAATTGCAAATATTAAAAGCGATGATGTCGGGCGATAGCAATGCGCAGATAGCCGAAAGATTGTGTATTTCGTCCGGAACGGTAAAACGGCATATTGAAAATATGCTTGTTAAAACAGGGTTCCACACCCGCACGGAACTCGTGGCGGAAGCAGGTCGCCTCGGAATTGTCATACGATTGGAGAAAGACGGTTTCTAAATTTGCAAAAGCCTCTGTCTTGAAGAGAATAATCTATCAACGCATCTCGCTAATCGCCGATAAAGCAGAAAGGAGAATATGTATGAAAAAGACATTTTTATGTTTTATAGCAACTTTATTGATTCTTATAAGCGGAATATCTCTTGTCGGTTGCGACATGGGAACGGGCACTCCTGCCATTCCCGACTATAACGCCGACGTTCAAGTTGTTGAGCCTGAAAATATTGACGTCGAGAATTTCATCGCAGAAGAAGATACGACGTACTACACTTCGCCCGGGTTCTCTTTGTGGATGGAAGTAAACGGTGCGTTTATGGAGATGGACTACTTCTCTCTTGACGGGGATAAGCGTGTTTACGATAACTTGTACTTTTATGTTGACGATTATTTTTATATCGTTACCGACGACTATAAAGATTTATACGCATCGCTCGGCGATAGCGCCGATTTGGAGTACGCCGAAGAAGAAAAAGAGCAAGGTTACGATATTCAAATTAACGTAAAAAAAGCGGGTATTTACAAACTTACCTTTGACGTTAAAACGCTAAAATTCGATATGGAATACAAAGCGGAAATCGAAACACCCGTATATTATTCTATTAGAAATTGCAGTATTTACAGCAAAGCGACAAGTTGGGTGGAAATGAGCGTAAACCCTGCCAATGTAGACGAGTTCGTTATCAGTAATTTCAGCATAGGTGCAGGAGAAACTGTAAGCTTCTACAATAACGTGCACGTTAGCAATTACAAGGTAACTTTAGATGAAAGTATAAACAACAAACTTGCATCGGCAAGAAAAACGATCGTTACGGTAAACGTCGGCGGTCTTTATAATGTGTATATCAATAAAAAAACTTACGTCGTGCGCCTTGAGCTGCTCAATCCCGACACGGCTACATACAGTTGCGTTTATTACGACGGTACGGATTTTATCACGTTACAGCCTTACGAATCAGACGTTCCTTACGTTTTCCGTCAAAGAATAGTCGTAACGACGCAGTACACCACGAGAATACCGGATTTTCATACGGCAAAATACAGAACGTATGATTTGACCGTCGTGGACACTATGAACGTGCTGATGAGCAATTATTTTAAGCAACCCGGAACGTACGACGTGATTGTCAACTTAAAAACATTTGAAATTACCGCGGAGCTGTTACCCGAATAAATACTGTAATAACGACAATCCATTTACGTTTAATTCAAGGAGAATCCTATGGCAAACGACGTACATAAAATCAAATTGCTTGTTCTATGGGATATTCTGTGTAAAAACACAGACGAAAATCACGCAATGAACGCAGACGAGATACGCGAAGAACTTGCAAAACGCGGAATCAGCGTAATGCGCAAAGTGGTTGCAACGGACATAGCCGCATTAAATAAATACGGTTATGAGGTTTTATCCTATAAGAAAAAGTATTACTATTATTACGTCGTAAGCCGTCCGCTTGAAACGGCGGAAGTCGTTATGCTTGCAGACATCATCAAGGCGTCCAAACTGACTTCTACGCAGAAAAATATAATGATAGAAAAATTGTCAGGCACGTTGTGTTCCCATCAGGCGGAGAATCTTTCAAAGCATATTATTTCGTTGGATAAAAGCAGAAAAGGAAGTTCGTCTCTGATTTACAACGTGGATGCCATAGAGCGCGGAATAGAAGAAAACAAGCAAATTTCTTTCTTGTATTTCGACTATGACGAGAAGCACAAAAAAGTCTATCGAAAGAACGGCGACAGATATACGGTCAATCCTGCGTTTATGGTGTGGAACAGAGATAATTATTATATGTTGTGTTTCTCAAACGGACACGACGATATGGTAACGTACCGCCTTGACAAAATGGAGAACGTAAAGGTCGAAGAAGCGGAGCGCGAACCGCACCCGGAATACGAGTTGTTCAATACGGAAGAATACCGAAAGCAGGTGTTTTCAATGTTCGGCGGAGAAACGCAAAAAGTAACTCTTCTTTTTACGCCGAAAATTCTTTCGGATATGTTCGATCGTTTCGGGGACGATATACGAATCAGGAAGATTGACGACAATACATATACGGTTGACGTAGCCGTTCAGGTATCGAAAACGTTTTTTGCGTGGATCGTCGGAACGCAGGGAAAGGTAAAAATCAAAGCTCCTGAAAAGGTAGTTACGGAGTTTTCAGACTTTGTAGCAAAGATAAAAGAAGTATATTAGCCCGTAAAAAAGATGCTCTCACTTCGGTGGGAGCAAATTTTTTTGAAAAAATTCATAAAAAAGTCTTTCAATGCCAAATTTTTGGAACTGAAAATTTGAAATAATCAAAAAGAAATGGTATAATACGCTCACAACCTAAATTGAACGCAAAGTTCAATATAAGAACAAAAGAGGACTTACCAATGAGAACGCTAAACCCGAACACCTTGGAACGGGTGGAGAACTATATCACCGAATATCAGAAGAAGAACGGAAAATCACCGAGCTACCGTCAGATTATGCACGGCGTGGGGATGAGTTCTCTCAATCTTGTGCAGAGATACGTTTTGGCGCTTGAAAGAGAGGGACGAATCGAAAGGACGCGAATCGGCAACATCTCCGTGCCGCCGAAGCTGAAGCCAAGCGGAGTTGCGATTGCACCGCTTGTGGGTTCTATCGCCTGCGGACAACCTGTTGACGCGGTGGAAAATATCGAAGAAAGTTTTGCTCTTCCGCGTTCTATTTTCGGAAACGGCGACTTGTTTATGCTCCGCACGTTCGGCGACAGTATGATTGATATAGGTATCAAAAAAGACGACCTCGTAGTAATCCGCAAGCAAAACACGGCGGATGACGGAGAGATTGTCGTGGCAATGATAAACGGCGAAACGACTTTGAAACGTATTTTCAGAAGAAACGGCAAAGTCATTCTGCATCCCGAAAACAAAGAGATGAAAGATATTGTCGTAAAGGATTGCGAGATACAGGGAGTCTTGGTCAGTTGTATCAAGATGTATGATTAAGGTATTGATGCGCTTTACGCCCCGAAAGCGCAAAGATATAGAAATTACGGACGATGAGCGACTGTTGCATTGGAGTTATCCCGACCGTGCTTGAATAGTTGCTTAAATTCAAATCGGATGTAAGGCTTGGGAGGAAGGAGGTTGTATAATATGAAATATGCAATGTGTCCGAAATGCGGTCGTCGCCTGTGCAAAGGCGAAAACGGAACAAAGGTCGAAATGGAGTGTCCTAAATGCGGAGAGTTCGCTTCTGTAATCATTGAGGAAGATGACGTACATATCAGCAGGAACCCGATATTTACGACAACGCAGGACAAGCAGTTAAAGCAACACGCTTAAATAAAAAAAGAAAACTGAATAGCAGCGGGTAAAGGAGTGCCGTTGTATTCCTTTACTGACATCTTGTTATGAGGCTGGACTTAATGAGAAGGTTAAGAGGAGTCTGACAGATAGTAAAATCCTGAAAGCATAGGGTTATTCTATTTGTCAGGCTTCTTTTTTGATGCCTTTTTATGCCCGATTGCGAGGATTTTACCTCGCAGTCGGGCTTTTTCTATTTGGGGCAGAAATCTGTCCGATTGCGATTTTTTCTAAAACAAAAATCAAAAATCGGAGGATTTCAAAATGAAAAAGAAAGTCTATTACAAACTCAACCGCTACAAAGTAGAAAAAGTAGAAGTGGAAACCGTAGAACAGGAACAATCAGTAAAAATACTGAACCGTGAAACGGATCGCTTTGCAAAGTCGGAAGATACATATTACGAAAAATGTTCTTCACTCGACGAGATGTATGAAGAAACAGGTTTCGAGCCTGCGGATGATGCTCTGTCGCCGGAAGAACAGTTCTTTGAAAATGAACGGGAAAAAGCCATCAAGCAACTCGTAAGTAAAGCCATGCAAGAATTGACTGAGAAACAAAGAATCGTCGTCTATAAAACATTTTGGGAGGAAAAAACATTGCGAGAAATCAGCGACGAAATCGGCGTTAATTTCAAGACTGTTTTTGAAATATTAGAAGCGGCAAAAAAGAAAATTAAAAAAATTTTGGGGAATTTTTGAAAAACACCCCCACAAAATGCTTCTAACTTTCCAATAGTAGTGAGGGGATATGAATCCCGAACAAAAAACGGACAGAACAGGAGGCAAAGCAATGACCGAAAGCAAGAATACATATTTACCCGAACAGGGAGAAATCGACAGAACGAAGATAAAGGGTTATTCCCTTCGGATCGGAGCGTTTACCTCTTGGGTAAAAGAGAACGGCTATACAACGAGCCAAATAGCGGCACGTCTGAATATGAAAGAGGAAGATCTGCTCTGCAAACTCAAAGAAAAACAACTTTTCAATAGAGAACAACTGCGGATACTGATCAGACTCATGGGAGCGTCGTCGGCGTGCTTCGTTATTTATTTTCCGACCTTTGAACTCCGACAACAGGTTTACTTTGAAGTGTTCGGAAAAGAATTACCGTTACAGAAAGAAAGACAAAGGAGGTGGAAGAAAAATTGAGTGAGATGAAAAGGCTGTCTGACAGAAACCGGGCGATACAGGAGATGCTGACAAGCGGCGAGGGACTGAAAACCTTTTACCGATTTGTAGCGAACAATCCGCATATCGCCTTGCACGACGCGTGTCAGATCGTCATTGAAAGACCAAGCGCAAGCATCTGTTTTTCATTTGAAGAATGGAACGCGCAAGGGCGCAGAGTAACGAAAGGCAGAAAAGGGATTCCGTATTACGACAACGACGGAAGCAAACACTTCGTGTTTGACGTGTCGGACACGCACGGCGACAACCGCTACCGAAGAAGTATCAATCCCGTCAAAAAGATTTTGGACGGATTAGACCTTGTAAACGGCACGGAGATAGCAGGCAGCAACCGCGGCGATTACAGGATTATGCTTTCGGGCGTAGTCAATTACCTCGGTCAGAACGAATTTTTTACCGAGGACGAGGACAGGAACCGTCTGATTGCAGAGGGCGCAACCTATTTGCTTTATTCTACGACGGGTTTTCCGAAAGACAGAGGAATTACCTTAAAGGGTTACCCTTACGGTTTATCCGAGAACGCAGACCTTTTCCGTGAAATATTGAAAACGACGGAGGTCTTACAGCAAGACATTAACGACGCGGTAGCGAACAAGCAAAGCGAAGTTCCCGTTATCGACGATACGGAAGAAGAAACGGTTACGGACGAACCCGTGATTCCAAAATCGGACGAAACACCCGTAAAAACGCAAGAAGAAAGCAGTGTTACCCCGTTCTATCGTAGGTATTTGCAGGTACAAAGGGACAACCCCGACAGTATCGTTGCATACCGAATGGGCGATTTTTACGAGATTATGGGCGAAAAAGCGGAACAAGCCGCAAATATTCTCGGTTTAACCCTCACAGGCAGGAACGTCGGACTTCCCGAAAGAGTGCCGATGTGCGGTTTTCCGTATCACGTTACGGAAACATACCTTGAAAAACTGCTTGTACAAAGTAGCGTGGTGGTAGTAGAGGGCGAAAACGAGCCGATAAAAATTCTATCTCGTGCCGAAGCTCTCGGACAAACCGACGAGACGAAGAAACCGAAACCCGAACTCATCGAATCAGACGACGATGAACCGAACCCGTTCGATACCGAACAGGAACTAACGGACGAGGAGCAGCCCGATTACGTCGGAGAGATTGACACCCGTTTCCCTATAACGGACGACTATGGCGACGAAGATGACGACCCCGACGAAGAAGATTGGAATGAAGCCGAAGAATCGGACTACAACGGGGACGAAGAAACGGTCGACTACGATTACGAAGAAGAAAAGCAAGCCAAAAAGGAGGAAAAAAGCGAAAAGAAAGGGCGACCGATATGGGAACGCCGAAACAAACCGAGCAGACAAAAGTCGTTCTTTGACGAGTTGGAACCAAAGACGGCGGAAGAAGAGCTGACGGAATACATACTCAAAGGCGGGAGCAACGTAAGCGGCAGTAAGATACGCATTTACGATGAGTATCAGAAGAACCCGTATGAGCAGGATTTTGTTCGCTTTTTGAGTAAAGAGTATGGCGTAGGCGGGCGTGGCGGTCCTGACGGCATTGATGAAATGCACGACGGCAAGGGCATCCGTTTCAGTAAAAAGAACAAGGAAACGGGAGAAACGATAGCCGTATCGCTGAAATGGGAACAGGCGGCAGTCAAAATAGCTAACCTTATTGACGAGGACAATTATCTCAATGAAGAAGAAGCAAAAGAGTATGCAACCCTTGTCCGATTCCGCAACGAGCGGAAGAGTGCGAACGGAGATGACGAACTTGTCAAAATAATGGCAAGGCAAATCGTCGAATACGGCACGGCGCATACATACAGCGAAAAGTATAGCGATTATCCGGGCTTTTTGGACGAGGGCTTGATATTTTTCTCTCAGCATACGGAAGAAATTATAAAAGAAGTCGAAAAATACGACGAAGTAATTTCTGCCACAAATACGAATTATCCCTATCTGAGCATATCGTTCAAACTTCCTTATTGCCCGGTATGGCAAGCGAGGGAGGAAAGAATCCGTCAAAGAGAAGAGAAAGTGAAAGACTACGTTGACCGTTTTACAAGGCAATGCGCAGACGGGTATAAACCGTCAAACGAAAAAAACGTTGTCCTGACGGTAACGGCAGACGAACTTCCCGAAAACGAATTTCTATTTCTGAAAGACTACCGCGACGAATTTTCAAAATATTGCTTAAAGCAAAAGGGCGTAGAAAACGTTGATCTTTCCATGCAAAGGATAGAGATAACGTTTGACAGACGGTATATCGAATCCCTGATTGCAGGAAACGAGCAAACGCCCGAAGAAAGAGGCAGAATCCGAAAAATCGCAAACGGCATCATTTCCGAAGGGATAAGGGAAAGCACGGAAGGCAACTATTGTGCGTTCTTTGACGAACTCAAAGAATACGAAGAATTTGCCCGTATCCACAGAAAGGAAATAGCCGAAGAACTGTGTCGTCGTGAAGAAGTATCCGACGTGGAAATGAATGACGACGGCTTTGACGTCAATTACTACACGCAATATCTTTGGAATTACAAGGACGAACCTGAATCCGGGGAAGAGACCACAAGGAAGCACGAACATCAGGGAACGGTTACTATGTTTAACCGTTTCAAAGAGCTTACCGAAACGGACAGGGTGTTTGCAGAAGAGTTTTTCTCAAAGGATATGAGTCAACCGTATGATTCGCCTTGGGGTGAAGTACAGTCCTGCACGGTAATCAAGAACGGTATCTACTTTGTTTCGACGGCAGGTCACGGCGGCATTATGATTCCTCAAATTCTCGCACCGCATATTCTGTCGGCAGAGGCGTTATCGGAAGGCTTTATCGAACAGGGCTATTACTGTTACGAAGAGGACGCCGATAAAAACGTGCCTTTACGAGAATTGTACGATAAGGGAATTCTGAAAAGGAATAACGATTATTTCACAAGTAGTTATGTGAACACGGACAGACCTGATATGAAAGGCAGGTATATTCAGTTCAACGAACTTACGGACGAAGAAAAGGATAAGTTCTATGAAGATTGGGACAAAATCCTGAATGAATCCCTTGCGCATTGGAACACACAATATTGGCAAGCGCACGAAAGTGTTGAAACAAATACAACTATCGTTCACGACTTGGACGAAGAGGAAGATGCCGAATGGGATAGGCGTATCGAAAGCGGAGAACTCAAGCCTATCGAGAACGGCAACACCGACCTTACCGAAATCGGTTTCGACCAATCAGAACTTGGCGGAGCGAAACAGCGTTTCAGAAACAACGTTGAAGCGATAAAGCTCGTCAATCGCCTGCACCGTGAGAACAGAGCGGCAACGGCGGAAGAAAGGAAAGTATTGTCAGGATACGTCGGTTGGGGCGGTTTGGCGCAAGCGTTTGACGAACACAATACCGCTTGGCAAAAAGAGTACGCGGAATTGAAAAACATTCTGACGGACGAAGAATACGCGGCGGCAAAAGGCAGCGTTCTCAACGCGCATTATACGAGCAAGGAAGTCATTGAGGGCATCTACCGAGCGCTTTCCCGGTTCGGCGTAAAAGGCAACAATCGCATTTTAGAGCCGGCAATGGGAACGGGTAATTTTTTCGGATTTATGCCGAAGGAAATCTCGGACGGCGCGCATTTGTACGGTGTGGAACTTGACCGCATAACGGGCAGAATCGCTACCAAACTGTATCCGCAGGCAAGAATACAAATCAAGGGGTTTGAAGAAACCTGTTTTCAGGACAATTCCTTTGACCTTATGGTAACGAACGTGCCGTTCGGCGGTTACGGCGTATTCGATCCGGATTACAACAAACACCATTTCCTGATTCACGACTATTTCATCGCCAAAGGCATCGACAAGATAAAGCCGAACGGACTTATGGCGGTCATCACGAGCAAAGGGACTTTGGATAAACTCAATCCGTCCGTCAGAAAGTACATCGCGGACAGAGCGGAGCTTATCGGCGCAGTAAGACTTCCGAATACGGCGTTCAAGAAAACGGCAAATACCGAAGTCGTAACGGATATTCTGTTTTTTCGGAAACGTGAAGAAGCAATCAATGCAAACGTGGAAAACACGGAATGGCTTTCCACGGGCAAGACCGAAGAGGGGTTTGAAGTAAACAAATACTATCTTAAACACCCCGAAATGGTACTCGGCACGTTTGCCAAAGAAACGGGACTTTACGGCGCGGAGGACGTTACGGTAAAGCCTGACGGCAGAGAGTTATCGGAAGCAATAAGCGAAGCGATAAGCCGATTGCCGAAAGATTTTTATATCAATCCCGAATATACGGAAGAAGCGGACGCAAAAGAAGAAGTCGAGGTAGATTACGACGTCAAGCCGATGAACCTGAAAGCGGTGAACGGCAAGGTGTATATGCGCGTCGGGGACAGAATGGTGGAGCAACCTCTGCCGCCTTTCCCGAAAGACGCATATCAGCGTATCGCCGATATGATAGACCTGCGCAAACAACTGCGCTACGTTTTGGATATTCAGGTGGAGGGCTGTTCCGATGAAATCTTGGAGCGCGAACAGCGGAAACTGAACGCACAGTACGACAGATTCGTAAAGCGTTTCGGCAACGTCAACGGCAAGACAAACGCGCGGCTTTTCAAACCCGACGGCGACAGCGCATTGCTGTTTGCCTGCGAGAACGTATCCGAAGATGAAGAAACGGTCACGAAAGCGGATATATTTTTCAAGCGCACGATCCGCCCGTACACGGCGGTAACAAGCACGGACGACTGCTTTGAAGCATTGCAGATCAGTAAGAACGAGCGCGGCGCGGTAGATATTTCGTATATCGAAGAACTCACGAAAAAGGATTACGATACCGTGCTTTCCGAACTCGGAAACGCCGTGTTCCGAAACCCCGTTGCGGTCAATCCCGAAGATAAATATTCGGGCTTTGAAACGGCGGAAGAATACCTTTCGGGCAGAGTGGTGGATAAGTTACAGACGGCGGAGCGTTACAGACAGGACTTTCCCGACCTTATCGACTACGACAAGAACGTTGCCGCGTTGAAAGAAGTGCAACCCGCGCCCATTAAGGCGTCGGACATAGCGGTGAGAATCGGCACGAGCTGGATAGATAAGGAGATATACAAAGAATTTTTCTGTCAGCTCATCGATATGCCGTACTATATGCGGGACGGAATCGAACTTTATTACAACAAACACGATTCGAGTTGGCGCGTGGACCGCACGACGAGTTATGCGAGAAATTACCGCTCAATGAAGATAACGAACGTTTACGGCACTTCCCGCGCAAATGCGTACAGGCTATTCGAGGACTGTCTGAATCAGCGGTTTACGCAGATTTACGATACGGTTTTAGACGAGGATGGCAGAGAAAAGCGCGTACTCAATCAGTCGGAAACGGTAGCGGCGAGAGAGAAACAGAACAAAATCAAGGAAGCGTTCAAGGATTGGATATTCGCAAGTCCCGGTCGGCGCGATGAGTTGGAAGCGATCTACAACAGACTGTTCAACCAAATAAAACTGCCGAAATACGACGGAGGCTATCTGAAATTCCCCGAAATGAACCCGGCTATCGAACTGCGCCCGCACCAAAAAGACGCGGTACACCGCATTATCACGAGCGGGAATGCGCTTTTGCACCATATCGTGGGTAGCGGAAAAACGTTTACGATCTGCGCGGCGGCAATGAAACTCCGTCAGTACGGATTAGCAAAGAAACCTATGATTGCCGTACCGAACCACTTGGTACAGCAATGGGCAAATCAATTCAGACTTCTGTATCCGACGGCGAAACTCCTGATTGCGACCAAAGACGACTTGGACAAAGACCACAGAGAACAATTCGTTTCCAAAGTGGCGATGGGCGATTGGGACGCAGTCATCATTGCGCAGAGCAGTTTTGCGAAAATCAACGTTTCTTCCGAGCGGCAGATACGAAAGATACAGGAGGAAATCGAATCGATCGAGCGCAGTATCGAAATGCAGTGGGAGAACAGCAACGCTCCGTCAGGCTCGGTTAAGAACTTGGAGCGTATCAAGAAAAACCGTGAAGCGCAACTCAAAAAGTTGCTCGACGAATCGAAGAAAGACAACGTGCTTATCTTTGAGAAACTCGGCGTTGATTATCTCTTTGTGGACGAAGCGGACGCGTATAAAAACCTGTTCCTGTTTACGAAGATGAACAACGTAGCGGGTATTTCCAACGCCGCCAGCGCGAGAGCGAGCGATCTGCAACTCAAAATCGAATACATCAACGAATTGCACGGCGGAGACAAAGGCGTAGTGTTTGCGACGGGAACGCCCATATCGAACAGTATGACGGAAATGTTCACGATGCAGACGTATCTGCAAAAGCAAACGCTTGAACGGCTCGGTATCAACTACTTCGACGCGTGGGCGGCAGACTTCGGCGAAACGGTAACGGCGCTTGAACTTGCGCCGTCGGGCAAAGGGTACAGGGCAAGAACGAGATTTGCGAAATTCACGAACCTGCCCGAACTTTTAACGCTGTACCACTCGTTTGCGGACGTGAAAACGGACGTAAAACTCGAAGTGCCGGAAGCGGAGCGGAAAGTCGTAACGATAAAGCCGACGGATACGGTTATCGAACTGACGGAACAGATTGCCGAGCGCGCCGACAGAATATACGGCGGCGGTGTCGATCCGCATATCGACAATATGCTCAAAGTCACGGGCGACGGCAAGAAACTCGCCCTCGATCCGAGATGTATCGATCCGATGATGGCGGACGAGAACGACAGCAAACTCAACTATTGCGCGGAGAACGTGTTTGAGGAGTGGCAAAGCTCTGCGGAAATCAAAGGCACGCAACTCGTATTCTGCGATTTGTCCACGCCGAAGAAAGCATATTCCGATTACGAATACGGCAAGGACTTCGACGCCTATAACGACTTAAAGCACAAGCTCGTAGAGCGCGGAATCCCCGAAGAACAGATTGCCTTTATCCACGACGCGAACACGGACAAGCAAAAGCAAGACCTTTTCGATAAGGTAAACGCAGGCACAATCCGCGTTCTTATCGGCAGCACCGAGAAGTGCGGCGCGGGAACGAACGTACAAAAACGGCTCGTGGCTCTGCATCATCTGGACGCACCTTACCGTCCGCGAGACTTTACGCAACGCGACGGGCGCGGGATCAGGCAAGGCAATATGAATAAGAGCGTCCGCATTTACACCTACGCGACGGAGCGTACCTTCGACAGCTATTCCTATCAGATTCTCGAAAACAAACAGCGTTTCATTTCGCAGATTGAAAAGGGAGATATGACGGTGAGAGAAGCTGACGACATCGACGAAACAACTTTGTCGTATGCCGAAATCAAGGCAATCACTTCCGCAAACCCCAAGATTAAGCGAAAGATGGAACTCGATATGGAAATGGCAAGATTGCGCGATTTAGAGAGCCGATACAAAAAAGAGTTGTACGCTTTGCAGGACAAAATCCGCAAAGAGTTTCCCGAACAGATCCAAAGACAGGAACTGTATCTTGAAAGGGTACGTAAAGACATCGAACTGATCCGGGCGAACTACAAGCCCGATACGCTTGAGATAAACGTCGGCGGAACGGTGTATTCGGAAAGCGTGGAAAACGGAAAAAAGAACGGCGGACTTGCCCTTATGGACGCATTGTTCCATAACAAGACGGATACGGTCGTGGCGGAGTATTGCGGGTTCAAAATCAGTCTGAACCCGTTGGAACTTTTAACGAACGAGCGCAGTATAACGCTTTCGGGCGCAGGACAGTACCGAATGGACATCGGCGAAAGCGCAAGCGGTAATCTGACGCGTTTGGAGAACTTCGTAAAAGAGTTTGCGGAGCGAGAGGAAAGAGCGGTAAAGCGCTTGGAAGCCACAAAAGCCGATTTTGAAGTAGCCAAAGAGCAGGTAACCGTGCCGTTCGAGCATAAAGAGAAGATTATACTGCTCAACGAGGAACTTTCCGAGCTCAATGCCGAACTTGACCTGAACAAGCGCGACGAGGTAGTTATCGACGACGGAGAAGAAAACGAACAAGCGGAAACGAGCGATAATTATACGGCGTTGCCGCAAACACGGGAACAGCCGACCGCTCCCGCAAAGAAAATTAAAAAAAGGAGAGCAAAAATGACAGAAAGCCTTTATAGGCAATACAAGCAAATAGAAAATCAGAACCCCGAATCGCTCGTGTTCTCCGTAAAGAACGGAGAGTACACCTGTTTCGGTAAAACGGCGGAAGAAATCATCGTTCTTTCGGATATGTCGCCCGATTATTTCAAGGCGGAAAACGGAGAAGTCAAAATGCTGACGATCAGCGAAAAAGACTTTCAGGACTTTGCAAACGTTCTTACGGACGCAGGGTTTAAGATTTCGCTTTTCGACGAACCGGAAGAAGAAAAAGCGTTTATCGACGAAACCGACAAAGTCGCGGAAATGCAGGTGGATTTACTTCCCGATTATACCGTAACGGGCGAACAAATGCACGAATACGGTTACACTTGGGACGGTATGTTGCCCGTAAGAGTCAGAACGGCGAGAGTATTATACGCCGCAGGCGTGGAACTCCATAAACTCAATCGAAACGATACCGACAGTTTGGTAGAGGACGATAAGTTTGAAGATACGGACAGTCTTTACGGAGTGGAAAAACCTGATTGGGAAGAATTTATTTCTTCCGAAAAAGGCAAAGCGTATCTGACCGCTTGGCGTAGCGTTGTGGAAAGCGCAGGCGTCGTTATCAATGAAGAGATGAGTTATGTGGACGCAGGATATGCCGATCCGATCTCCGACCGTTTTTACGAGGAACGAAAAGCAATCGAAAAAGCGTTGCACGGGGAGCTTGCGCCGAGCGAAGAAGCAAAACCGTTTATCAAGCCTTTGCTTGAAAACTATCACAAGCGTTTTCCTCTCGACCTTCTTTACGAACACTATGGTTGGGATAATGACAGCGTTTATACCGCATTGGCGGAGAATATCAGCGATCCGGTATTGAAAGATTTGGATATGCCGATTGGAAACGTCGGTTCGGAGCCTGATTACGCAGAACTTGTAAGGGACAGCGCCCGGAAAGAGTTTGAAACGTTCAAAGAAAACGTGATGAGTAAATCAGCCGAATATATTTTCTATCAAAACTACGAAATTCACGTTAAGACAGAGCTTATGGAAACAATCGAATCTTACGATTTTGACGAAGAATATTTCCGCGCTCTGTATGAAGAAGTCGATCACGGCGGCATACTGCAAAACCTCTACGACGATTTCATCGGCTCGGAATATGCGAGCGTGAACACGGGCGAAGATACGGTGGATTTTATTCGCGGGTACTGCGACCATTATCATTCTGACGTGATAAGCGAGTTTCTCGCAAAGGACAATACCGTTTACTTCGGCAAAGACGAGGAAGATACGGCGTTCTATTATTTCAAAGATAAGTTGAGCGTAGATACGCTTGCAAGGATTCAGGAACAGGCAGACGAGTATATCGTTGCCGCGCCCGTTTGCTATATGGCGACGGACTCTCTCGAAGAAAAGAACGTCACGTTTTTGAAACTTGAAAGGGATATTGACGAACCTGCATTGAACTTGGGCGATGACGCGGCAAGGTTTGCAATGAAATCGGCGTATAACCGAAAGCTTCCTCTCGAAGCGACGGGGATAAACCGGAATTGCAGATTGGACGTCGAAAAGGGTATCGGCGAGAATTTCGACGGGTTGTACCTGAACACCGATTTTATCAAAAACCTGTTTGCCCTTTACGGCGAAGAGCGTATGAATTACGTTCTTGCAAACACCGTGCAAGAGTTGGATTATGACGGCAGATTCAGCCCGGACAATAAAGCGTGGGCAAAAGGATTCAACATAAGTGGCAGTAAAGACGACCGCAGGTTATTTACCGTTCAGTCGCACCCTGCGGTAGCGGACGGGTTTATCTCGTCCTATCGTAAATATGTAAAAACGGTCAAAGAACAATCAGACAAGGAGGACAAAGAAGAATTGGACAATCAAAACACGCAGGACTACACGAAAGTAACCGCAAGGGGCGATAAGGTAGTCAATATGAAAAAGGACGGCAATGGCAGAGATATCGCCATTATCGATCGAACGGAAAGAGCGAACAAAGATTTTGTCGTTGCAATCGGCTATCATACGGAAACGGGCGATTGGGAGCAAGGCAGGTACGGCTTCGATACGCTCCAAAAAGCCGAACAATGGCGCGAGGCGGAATACGGCGCAGGAAAGCAAAATCAGAACGAAATACGCTATCTGAAAGTCAGGGTTGCGACGGACGCGCTGATTAAGCAGTATCCGACGAGCAGCCTGTTCAGGATGCCGACGGGCGGAGAGTATGCGGGATACGCCTACTATATTTTCAACGACAAAATCAAACAGTCGCGTCAGATTACGGATTTAAGAAGCGACAGCCGTGAACTTTGTTATGAGCTTTCGGTGCGTCCCGAACAGGAAATCGAACTTCGCAAGAAGGGCGACGATGAGGACAGAATCGTGCTTACCGCCGAAGAGTTCAAAGCAGAGGTGGACGGCACGGCGAACAAGGACTACGAAACGCAGGGCAACACCGATAAAAAGTGGCTTAATACGAGCGTTCCGCAGGAAGCGTTTAGAAAAGAATATGATAACAGCGTACTGTTCGTAATGCCGAACAAAGAGGACTTCGGCGGACTTTCCTACTTCATTCCGAGCGGATTTATCGGAGAAGATAAGGCAAGCAACGACGGACGTATTCTCATTCGGTTGCCCGAAGATTTTACCGTAAAGGCACAAAGTCGCGACGGGGACAGAAAAGAAGAATTTACCGCATACGACTTCAATCAGATCTGCCACAATACGACCGCTGACGATTATAAATTCCAAAAGCGTGAAAACGCGCAGGAAGGCGGTACTTCGGGAGAATGGAACTACGTTTCCGTTCCCGAAAAGTCAAAAATCGCGGAGTACGAAGAAAGCACGCTTTTCAGAATGCCTGACGGCGAGTATCAGGATTTCTGCTATTACATTCCGAACAAATGCGTTAAGGAGAACGAAGAGAAGGGCACGATCCGTTTGAGTTTGCATAACGACTTTACCGTACGCCTTGCAAACAACAAGGGCGAAGAAAAAGTAACGGTGGAGCTGAACGCAAAAGAGTTTGTCGAAGCGGTCAAAGGCAAAGACGCAAGCGCATACGGCGCGGAATACAAAAAGCCGAGCGAAGAACAAAAATCTGCGTTTGCGGAGCGCGAAAAGACTTTGCGCGACTGCGTTCCCGACGAGATGAAAGCCCGCCCGAATTGGGTGGCAGTCAAGACTTGGTGGAACGAGGCAAAAGGCAGAGTGGAAAAACGCCCGATAAATTGTAACACGGGCGATTATGCCGAAAGCGACAATCCCGCAACGTGGACGAGCTTTGAAAACGCATTGAAGTACGCAAGGGAGAACGGCGCAACGACCGTTGCTTACGCTTTGGACGGCAAGGACAAGATTGCCTGTATCGACCTTGACCATTGCTACCGCGAGGGAGAACAGCCGTCGGCGTTCGTGGATGAGATTCTTTCCAAATGCGGTAAGACCTACGTTGAACTCTCGTTAAGCGGCAACGGGCTACATATTTTCGGCAAAACGGAAGGTATGGACTTGCGTTCGTTCTCGAAAGACGGCGACTTGGAGTTCTATCAGAAAGAGCATTTTATCGCCATGACGGGCAAGGGAACAGGATATTCCCGACTCGAAAGTTTCGACCGACCGGAAATGAAAGAGATTCTTTCCCGAAAATGCGAGAAGCGTACCGAATGGAAAGGCACGGGAAAAGGCGTATCCGGGCTTTCTACCATGTCGGATAAAGACGTGGTGGAAAAGGCAAGCACGGCGAAAAACGGCGAAAAGTTCAAGGCGTTGTATTCGGGTGTGGACTTGCAGAACAACCATTCCAATTCGGATATGTCGCTTATGAATCTTCTTGCTTATTGGTGCAACGGCGACAAGGAACAGATGCTTCGTATCTTCGCAACGAGCGGCTTATTCAGACAGAACAAGTCGGACGATTATTACGAGATTACGGCAATCAAAGCGATACGAGATTTGCCCGCCAGACCGACTTATACGCCCACTCCGCCTAAAAGTTCAGGCGGGAACGGAAAGAGATGACAGGGCTTTATCACGGCGACTGTCTGAAAGTAATGAAAGACCTTCCCGATAAATACGTTGACCTGATTTTGTGCGATCTTCCGTATGCATGCGGAAAGACGAAACATAAATGGGACAAAGAGATTGACCTTACGGCGCTTTGGAAAGCGTACAACCGCTTGCTGAAACCGGACGGAATCGTCTGCTTATTCGGGAATGAGCCTTTCACGAGTAAATTGATTCAAAGTAATACGGAACAGTTTCGCTACAAACTGATATGGGAAAAAGAAAGCCCTACGGGATTTTTGAATTGCAACTATAAGCCGCTCTCCCTGTTTGAAGATATTGTTGTTTTCAGCAGGGGGACGGTGGGAAGTAAGAGCAAATTGCCGATACGGTACTTTCCGCAAGGACTTATTCAAAAAGAGCAGATAAAGCGAAACAGACCGAACTCGACGTGGCGACGGGACAAAGGATACGGCGGAAACAATAAACTCAATTCCGATACGGAATACGTCACGCATTACGCGAACTATCCGACGGATATATTGAAATTTTCAAGAGATAAGAACGCCGTGCATCCGACGCAGAAACCCGTCGCGCTTCTCGAATACCTGATTAAAACCTATACGAAAGAAAACGAAGTCGTAATGGATAACTGTATGGGTTCGGGAAGTTCAGGCGTGGCTTGCAGAAATACAGGCAGGCAGTTTATCGGAATCGAAGCAGACGATTATTATTTTCAATCGGCAAAAGCACGGATAGAAAAAGGCTACGGCGGGTAGCCGTAGCCGAGAGATTATTCGTTAAGCAGAAATTTGACGATGTTGTAATGCTTGATACCGTTACGCGAGAAGTCGGGGAGATCGCCTGAAATGACGTACTTCGGATAGTTGTCTTTGATTCTTTCGAGATTTCCGAATTCGCGTTCGACTGTTTCGGGGGAAGCGAGGAGATAACATACCTGAACGTAAAGAATATCCGAACCTTTGTAAGCCACAAAGTCGATTTCGTAATCGTCGGTTTTACCGACTTTTACGTCATAACCGCGGCACAAGAGTTCAAGGTATACGATATTCTCGTACAACTTATTATAGTCGATTTCTCCGCTCGCTTTCACGCAGTTTCTCAGTCCCAAATCTACGGTGTAATACTTCTCGTTCGTAGCAAGAAGTTTCTTGCCCTTAATGTCGTAACGCTGTGCGCTATACACGACCATCGCTTTTTTAATGTAGTCGATATAGGCGATTACCGTTTCTACCGTCGTGCTGATGCCTTCTTGCTTCAATGCGGCGACAATGGAACGGGCGGAAAACGGATTGGCGATATTGTCCATCAGAAAGGCGAGAATCATATTCAAAAGATTCGTGTCTTTAATGTTGTTCCTTTGGATAATGTCTTTAACTACGATGGCGTCGTAAGTGTCCGAAAGATATGTTTCAAGCGATATTTCTTCAAGTGAGAAACGCATCGGCAACCCGCCGTATTTGAGGTAGTTCTGAAACAACTCTTCGTCGGAGGTAAATCTGCCGGTTTGTATTAGCATCTGCTTGGCTTCGGATAGCGTAAAGGGATAGACGTGGATCTGAATATAGCGCCCGGCAATCAGCGTTGCAAGCTCGCCCGAAAGGAGTTTTGAATTGGAACCGGTGATATAGACGTCGCAATCGACGTCAACGAGGAGGGAAGACACGACTTCTTCCCAGCCTGAAACGACCTGTATTTCATCAAGGAAAATATACGCTTTTGCGTTCAACTTTTCACAAGCAGAAATCAGATACTCGTACAAGACGTCGCCGTCTTTGAATTTCTTATTCTTTTTGGATTCAAGACTGATATTGATGATTTGCGACTTGGATCTTCCGTTTTTCAAAAGATAGTCCTGAATCTGCGAAAGCAGAACGGTTTTCCCGGAACGGCGAACGCCTGTCAATACCTTAATCAGGTTCTTATCTATCAGTGGAACGATTTGTTTAAGATATGCTTCTCGGATAATCATAAAATCACCTCTTTCATTATGATGATTATATTATAGCAGACAAAAAGATAAAAGTCAATACTTTTGTCGGTTTTAGAACTGACAAAAATGTAAGAAAAATAAAATTTGTAAGGAGAAAAACGCGAAAAATGAAGAAAAAGAAAATACGGGATACCCCTGAAATCGTAATTCCGAAAGGATACGGGATAGACGACCTTCTGGACTTTGACGATGAGGGATACGAAAACGGCGAGCCTGTACTTGTGGAGGAGGTGAAAGTGACTTTTGAGCGAGAATGAAACAAAAAGCAGCGCGTATGAAAAATTAACGCCGCAGAGGAAACAGCTCGTTGATCAGGTTCTTGCAAACCTCGAAAAAGGTAACCTATTCTGGACGCAGGGGTGGGTTGCCGCAGGCGCGCCGGAATCTGCGGTAACGGGCAAGAAATACAGAGGAATAAACAATCTGTACCTTTCCCTTGTCGCAATGGCGGAAAACTACGGGGATAACCGATGGGCGACTTTTCGGCAGATGGAAGAAAAGGGGTGGACGTTCAAAAAAGACGAAGAAGGTCATACGCTCGGCAAGGGGAAAAGCGTATCCGTCGAATACTACGAAATGCGCGATAAGGAAACCAAACGCCGCTTTGACAGAAGCGTTTTGGACGGTATGACCTTTGACGAGCAACGCGAGTACATGGATAAGAACGTGTATTGGCTCAGGAAGTTTTACCGCGTGTTCAACTGTTCGTTAATGGACGGCGTACCTGCAAAGGAAATGCCGATGATCGACGTCAACGACCGCATCGAAAAAGCGGAAGCGATCCTCGATTATTGGAACGCGAACGAATCGAAAATCGTGTACGGCGGCAGTCAGGCGTTTTACCGTCCGAGTACGGACGAAGTGCATTTGCCCGAACGCGAAAAGTTCAAGTCAACGCAATCGTTCTATGACACGGCGTTTCACGAAATCGGACACAGCACAGGACACCAAAGCCGACTTAACCGTGATTTATCGGGTGGGTTCGGCAGTCAGAGCTACGCAATGGAAGAACTCCGGGCGGAAATCGCTTCTATCTTTATGGCGCAGGACCTCGGAATAGAGCCGAGCGAAGATAGATTGCAGAATAACGCGGCATACATACAGTCGTGGAAAGACGAAATCAAGGAAAATCCGAACGCACTGTTTACGGCAATCGCCGACGCAGACAAAATCGCAAGGTATGTTTCAAGCAAAGAGCAGGCGTACAGGCAGACCAAAGACGTCGAATATTACGCGATCGTGGAAGAAACGAACGCTTATTCGGAGCAGGTTTACAGGTGCTATATCTGCGACGAAGAGGGCAAGGTAAAACCGCTTATCAACTACGGCTTTGCCGACAGGGACGCGCTCGAAAAAGAACTCGATAAAATCAAAGAACTTGACCTTTGGAAAGATAAGACCTTTGAAGAAGTCGGAATAGAAGCACTGAAAGCCAAAAGCGAAGAAAAAGAAAAAGCGGGCAAGGTAGAACAGGAGAAGTCAACGGAATATATCAGACCTTCCGAACTTGTAGCGGCGGAAGTTGCGGCAAAAGCCTTGCCCGTCAGTATGGACGGCAGAGGGTTGGAAAGTCTTACCCGCATGAGCGACCGCGAAACGCTTTCGCGAGCGGAAACCTATTACGGGAAAGACGGCAAATTCTCCGACTTGTATCACGGTAAGAACGTCCTCAAAAGCGAAGAAGAAAGCGAATACGGACTGATGGTACGGCTTGCGATGTTCTGCGGCGGCGATCAAGATAGGCTCTTGCGAGTGTTCCGTTCATCGGGGCAATATCGTGAGGAAAAGCCGAACGCTTATTACGAGAAAATGGCGGAAAACAGTCTGAAATTCATCAGCGACACCAAGCGTTCTTTCGCACCGATGGGCGAGCAGAGCGGATTTTCCAAGGGCAAGCAAGGCATCAATTCAAAGAGGTAACCAAATGAAGTAGCAGAAATGATAAGACGGTTTTTTATAGCGATAAACGTAATTCTTTTTCTTCTATCGCTGTTCTTTCTGATAAAGACGGCGACGGACAAAAAGGAAATCAACCGTTATTACGGAGAAAAATTTTCGTACACCGAAACGGCGGGCGGCGAAGTCGAGCTTGAGATGTCAGACGGAGAAACCGTGCGATTGCGCTTTGATAAAGAAGTGGTAAAAGCGGAGCAATCGTACAGAGTAAAGGACAGAGCCGGGCAGATATATCTGACAACATTCATATATTCCTACGCACGGGAAAAGGAAATACATATCGAGAGAAAATTTACGGATATGCTCGGAGAACTCCGTTTGCACAACGCGCTCTATGCGGTCGGATACAAGAGAGAACAGACCGCAGACGCGGACTTGGATTTCACCTCGGACAAGCGGTGGTACGTCAATTTCATAAGCACAATATTTTAAGAAAAAAAGGAGACGAAAAATGAAAGAAAGAAATTTCAGATTCAGAAAAAGTTTTGCGGAAGTCATCAGGGTGATGGACGACAAACAGGCAGGCAAATTCATCAAAGCGGTATGCGATTACGTTTTTGACGGAAGAGGTTACGACGGGAACGACACGGCGATCAAGACGGCGTTCACGCTCGTAAAGGTTACGTTGGACGCCGAGAAAACGGACAGAGAGAACGGTAGACGCGGCGGGATCAAAAGCAGAGAAATCCGCAAGGCGCAGGATCAAAAGCCGAGCGTGGCAAAGGTTATCGCCGGCGGAATTATGGCAGGCGAGATGCTGAAAAGTATCCTTGAAAGTCAGAACGAACAGTCGGACGAAGATGACGAACCCACTGAAAATAAGTTTGAAAAAGGGGGCTTTTGAGAAGCAGGATAAGGTTTTCCCAAACTATCGGGAAAACGATATGAAGAACAAGTCGGAAACCGACTTTTCAGAAAGGAGGCTGAAATGGGCAGAAAAATAAAATTCGATAAGAACTGCGGCAGTAAATTCATCACGATCGACGACGAGAAGAAGTGGGAATTGATCCGCGAAATTGCAACGGTAAAAAGATACGAGAGCAGCTTCAATGCGATCGTCAACGACGCGCTTGCGTTCGGACTTCCCGAACTGCACAAAAGACTGTTCGACAAGGTACAGCTTGACGGCGAAGAAAAAGCCGTGAGCGTTCCGAAAGAATACAGCGTGGACGCGTTCTATTTTGAACTGATACGACTGATGAAAGAAATCATCGCAAACCAAGTGGTGGAGAAACGACTGATATGCTCCATCTTCAATCTTCTCTCGTTATGGGCGGACGGAACGCGGTCAGGCGAAAATTTCAGGAAAGGATTTCTGAAAGACACGCCGGACTTCATCGTGAAAGACGAAGCAAGACTATTGAAAGAAGCGGGGAGGTAAACGACAATCAGCAATCAACCGGTCGTACTGAATATACAATACACGCCGTACCGCTTGCCGAAGAACGCGAGCGGACTTGAAAGAGCGGCGCACGAAGCGGAGCGCGGATTTTACGATATGACGGGCGGCAAAAACGTCTATGACTATATCACGACGGAAGGAAAAATCACGGGTAAGAAAACGGGACAAATCACCGCGCTCGAATACCTGCAAAAATCCACGGGCGTGTTCAACGGCGACGGAATGATTTCCGCGGAGCAAGTGGAAGAAATGAAAGCGCGGCTGAAAAAGAACGAGGGAAATATCTATCACGGATTTATCTCTCTGAATGAGGAACAATCGTACAAGATCGACACGCCCGAAAAGTGTATCGGACTAATCAAAAACACGTTCGGTCAGTTTTTGGAGGACGCGAAATTCAACAGGAAGAACATCGACCTGATGTGCGCGTTGCACCTCGACAAGCCGCATCATCTGCATATCCACTTTGTCTGTGCGCCCATAAGGGGCAAAGTAAATCCGCAAATAGCAATGCGGCAGGCACGAGATTTCAAGCCTGTGGTCAATGGCTAACCCGAAGGGGAAACCCTGAACGGAACAACAGCACGCCAATAAAACCGAAAGTCGGCAAGTTATCATGCCGCGACTGAACGGTGAGACCAAAAGTTCATATAAGGATAAAACCTAAACTGGCTGAACGGCAGTCCGAGGAAACCGTGTGGAAGTTCATAGCGGAAGATAACTATAAACGCTATGCTGTACATCTCCTGTCAGAAAATCTGACTGAAAGGAGCGAAATCGAATGTACAGTCCGTATGTATAAGCATAAAAGGACGAAAACCGTATCCGAGAATGGACGAAGCTAAGTTACTTTGTTACTAAATGGGGATTACCTAAGTCGGAACGCCTAAAAAAAAAGGCTATGCGCAGCGGTGCTGAATATCCGATATGGTAACGGAGTCTTCATAGTAGTCAGAGTGCGTTAATGGCGCATACATGGCGAAGGAAGGCAGTTTATTCATTCAATATTAAATTAAAGGAGGGCGCGCGAGGCGCAATGAGAAGTCCATTAATTATATTGAAAAGTCTGCAAGAGCATTCAGCTCAAACAACCTATACTTACGAGAGATTGTACAGAAATCTGTTCAATGCAGAGTTCTTTTGGCAGGCATACCAAAACATTTATGCCAGCAAGGGAAACATGACGGCAGGAATAGACGGAAAGACAATCGATGCAATGAGTATAGAGAGAATCGAAAAGATAATCTCGTCCCTTAAAGACGAAAGTTATCAACCTAAACCTGCGCGGCGAAAATATATTCCGAAGAAAAACGGAAAGTTTCGTCCGCTAGGCATTCCGTCCATAGACGATAAACTGGTACAGGAAGTAGTGAGAATGCTTCTCGAAGCCGTCTATGAAGATAGTTTTGAAGACACTTCACACGGTTTCAGACCTGACAAAAGCTGTCATACCGCACTATTGCAGATACAAAAGCGGTTCAGCAGGTGCAAATGGTTTGTAGAGGGAGACATAAAAGGCTTCTTCGACAATATAGACCATGAAGTCCTTATATCCATTATGCGAAAAAGAATTAAAGATGAAAGGTTCATAAACCTTATCCGCAAATTTCTTAAAGCAGGATATATGGAAGACATGGTTTTCCATAACACTTACAGCGGTACACCGCAGGGCGGTATTCTAAGTCCTATACTTGCGAATATCTATTTAGACCAATTTGACAAGTATATCAAGGAATACAAGCACAGCTTTGACAAAGGCAAAACGAGGGCATACAACCGCGAATACCTTAAACTCAGTTGGCGCAGACATGCTCTGGTAGCAAAGGCAGATAACGCCGAGACCGACAAAGAGCGTATGTCGATACTGGCTGAAATCAAGAAGTTGGATTTACAGCATAAGTCTATGCCGTGCAAAGACCCTATGGACGAAAACTACAGGAGATTACAGTATGTACGATATGCCGACGATTTCCTTATCGGCGTAATCGGTGCAAAAGCCGATGCCGAAAGAATCAAAAAGGATATAGGCATGTTCATATCGGAAAAACTGAAACTGGAGCTTTCACAGGAAAAGACGTTGATAACAAAAGCGACCGACAAGGCGAGATTTCTCGGATTTGACATTAGAGTAACACCGCAAAGCAATCAGACCAAGCGAACAAAGAAAGGAATCGCGGCAAGGAATTTCAGCGGACATATCATGCTTGAAGTCCCTACTTCGGTAATACAGGCTAAACTGCTTTCACTCGGTGCAATGAAAATTAAGGTGGTAAACGGAACGGAAATATGGAAACCTAAGCGACGGGAACCGTTGGTCGGCAGGGAGGATATTTATATTCTCACGCAATACAACGGCGAAGTGCGCGGATTCTGTAACTACTATTGCATAGCGAATAACCGTTCCAAGCTACATAAGTTCAGAAACATCATGGAATACAGCTTTTACAAAACACTGGCAAGTAAATACCGAATTTCCAAACGGAAGATAATTGCGAAACACCGCGAGGGTAAACAAATCGGCGTCAGATATACGGACGAAAATGGGACGGAGAAACTCAGAGTGTTTTGGAAGGGCAGCCTTAAAAGGGAAAACTTTGCAAAAAGCAATGAAGCAGATGTTCTCTATAAACCCGTACATTTGACTAAGAAGCCCACCTTGTTCCAAAGATTTCAAGCAAACAGGTGTGAATGGTGCGGAGCCGAGACAGATGATTTGGTAGTACATCAGGTACGCAGTCTCAAAGGATTAGACAATGAGAAACCGTGGAATGTTCTCATGAAGAAAATCAACCGAAAAACATTGATTGTGTGCCGAGAATGTCATGCCATGATTCATAAAGCAGACTAAGAATAAATGGGGAGCCGGATACAGCGAGAGTTGTAAGTCCGGTTCCGGGGCGAGTGCCCGGAAACCTGACATAGAAATATGTCAAGGCGCTGGGTACTTAGCCTACTTTGGGAGAAAGAACCGACGTATAAAACCCAAAAAGGCACGTTCGGCTATCGTAGAAAAGGCAAGATAGATATGACGGCAATCAATAACTTATTCGTCCGAATCGGACTGTACATAGACAGCGACAGGGACAAGCTCTATAAAACGCGGGTGGAGGCGATCAGAACGCTTCGGGGTATGACTTCCGTCAAAGCGGCGATGGGAAGCAGCGACGAGATAAGAAAGGAGATTTTGTCGCTTGCAAAGGACTTGCCGAAAACAGGCAGGCTCTCCTACGGTAGCAAGGATATGGAAGCATACGTTGGGAGGGTAGATAAGATAGTCGATATGCTCATCGGCTATCAGGGACAAGCGCGGAAAGCGAACGCCCGGTTTTACAGAGAACTCGAAAGAAAGGAACGGGCGATCAAGAATATTTGCGGGATGCCCTATGCGCTCGCAAGGAAGAACATAGGGCTTGAAGAAATGGAACGGGACTTGCCGAAGTACCATAACAGGATTGACGAGAGTAAACTCACGATCATTCAGGATATAGAAGCCGACTATAAGAGGCGGCAAGGAAACCTCGTTCTCAAACTCGCAAAGTACATAAAACCCGAAATTTACGAAAAACCGAGATTCGGAAAGCTGAAACCGAGCGATACGAACCACAAACGCCGACTTGCGATGTCCCGCCGTAAAATCAAATCTCTGTTCGGAAAATTTCTGCGCTCTTTCGGAGAGGACAGCGAACTGTTGGAACGTGATTTTTCCCGCAGGTTGCAGGAAGTCGAAGAAGAAATGGAGGAAAAGCGCAAACGGGAAAACGGAGAAAGACTGGAGGTGAATAGTAAGGATTGAACAGAAAAGAAGGAACAAAACATAGAAAGAGGAAATCGAACAAACTCAAAATCTTATTTTGGGCGATTCTGTTCGCGTTTGTATCCGTACTCATTCTGTATCTGTTTTCGCTCGGCGGTGAGAACGGGATAGCCGAAATCCTGAATATGCGGGATTATTGGTTGTCCGTCGGCGTTGCGAACGGACTGATACTCATCGGGTATCTGATGATGTATCGGGTGGACGCGCAGAATATCGCCCTGAACGAAAACGACCTTGAAGATACGGAGTGGCTGTCGGTCAAGCGCCTGAAAAAATTAAAAGAATTTCAGGTGTACGACTATAAAGCAGCGGACAGCAAGCAGGACGGAATCGTCATCGGCGCGGAGAAAAAGGGCGGAAACGTTGAAGTGATAACGACAAGTCAGTTGCACGCGCTCATCGTCGGTACGACGGGTAGCGGTAAAACGACGGGCTTCGTCGATCAGAATATAGCGGTTTTGGGGAAAAGCCAAAGCAAGCCGAGCATCGTCATATCCGATCCGAAGAAAGAACTTTACGAAAAGCACGCAAAGAACCTTGAAAAGCAGGGATATAAAATCTCCGTTCTCGATCTGCGCGAGCCGTACAGTTCCGAACGGTGGAACCCGATGAACGTGCTGCTGAGAAGAATCCGCTTGGTAAAAGACCTTGAAAACAACTTGGAGCAGAAAGACGGGAAATATTACGGCGCGGGCGAAGTGTTTCTTTCTTACCGCGACGCAAGAACGCGTATGCAGGAGTTAAAGGACGAAATCTACGAAAACGCGCAGGACCTTGTGTACACGCTATGTCCCGTTCAGAATAAAGACCAACCGACTTGGGAGCAGGGAGCAAGGAATCTTATTTTCGGCTTCGTGCTTGCAATGTGCGAGGACTGTATCAAAGGAAAGCTCGACGAAAAACAACTCGTGCTTTTCAACGTCTATCACAATATCTGCAAGTATTGTTCGGAAGATACGACGATGCTCAAAAAATACCTGATGGAAGGGAGAGATGAATTTTCAAAAGTCAGAGGGTTGGTAAACACCGTGCTTATTACCTCGGACAAAACGCTAACGAGTTATTTGTCCGAAGTAAACAGTTATATGCAACAGTTGTCCGACGACGGCATTATGTCGATGACCGCCGAAAACGACCTTGACATCGTGAACTTGGACGAACAGCCGAACGCGGTATTCATCATCGTGCCGGACGAAAGGTTTACGCGCCACCGCTTTGTCACTCTGTTTATTACGCAGATGTATAAAGAACTTGTGGAAAAGGCGAACCTAAATCTCCGTCGCGGCGAAAAAGATACGGCGATTCTCAAACGGAACACCTATTTCGTCTTGGACGAATTTGCGAATCTTCCGAAGTTTGACAACATCGAAGGTATGGTAACGGTAGCGCGTTCGCGCGGAATCCGGTTCCTGTTCGTATTGCAGAGTTATTCACAGCTTACGGCAAAATACGGACGGGACGTCGGGGACATTATCAAGACGAATTGCAACGAGTTCGTTCCTTAGGGATAGTAAATAAAAATTAAAAAAGGGGACAACCAAAAGAGTGAATAGAATAAGAAAAAACGCATCTGAGAGAATAGCAATCTACAATCCGATTTATGATTTCAGGGAAGAAATACGGCAATATTTCTGTCGAAAAACAATTTGTGATAACAGGGGAGTAGTGTAGGCGTAACGGTCATAGCGAGGTACGCATTTGGCTTGCCAAATACCGAGCGTAACCGCTCGCCTCGTTAGGGCAACTGCGTTTCCCTAAAACCCTTATTGAGAGCGAAAAATAAAAGGAGGAAAACGTGAGTAACAGGACTCGACCGTATGCCTACACATTCAGGGTAACGGAAAATGAACGTAAAATCATAGACGAAAAAATCAAATCAAGCGGATTGACGATGACCGCTTTCATCATAAAGGCTATTACAAATAAGCCGATTGTAGTCTTTGCAAATTCAGGCGAAATTCTGAATGAATTAAAAAGGCAGGGCAACAACTTGAATCAGATAGTAAGAGCAAATTATTATGGTTTGGCAACAAAGCGAGAACTTCTATCTTGTGTGGAAGAATTGAAAAATACATATCGTGAGATTTCACAAGCCATAGAGGGGACGTAATGCCGTTATTCAAATGCACGTCAAGCAAGAGTACGCCACGAAAAGCAATATCGTATATAACCGATCCGAATAAAGCGGAGTTTGTTTCGGTCAGAAATTTGTTTGAGGACGAAGATTATGCAAGTCAATTTAATGAAACGACAAAGCGTTTCGGAAAGTGTAAAGGGTATGATGAGAGAAAATATTATCATATAAAATTGTCCTGTGCAAGGAAAGATAATGTAAGCCCGCAGGCGGCGCAGAAGTATGCGGAGGAAATGGCGGCGTTATTGTTTTATAATCACGAATGCGTAATCGCTACCCATACAGATACAAAAACCGTGCATAGCCATATTATCGTGAATGCTGTGGATTCAATTACAGGAAAGAAATTGCACATCAATTCCGACGAATACGGCAGGATGAAAGACGAGGCAAATCGAATAGGTAAAAAATACGGTTTTAGTGAACTGAATTGGCGTAAAGGTGCAAAGCATAGACGCACGTCCGAAGAGAAGCATATCATCTTGAAGGGCGGAACAAGTTGGAAGGAAGAACTCAGAGAGGTTATTCAGGAAGGTATAACTGTATCGCGTAGCGAAAAAGAGTTTATAACCTACCTTCAAACGAATTACGGCGTAGAAATTACAAGAAACGGAAAAGATTTTTCTTATCTGCATCCACAGAAGAAAAAAGCAATCAGAGGAGAGCGGCTTGGCACGAATTATACAAAAAGCGAGGTATTAAAAAGAATTGGAGAACAGAATTACAGGCAGACGACCACAGCGGATTATCGACGGGGAAGAAGAAATATTCACGAACAATCCGGAACTTATCCGACTCGATTCGGCGGTGGACGAGTTAAAGGCGGTAACGCAGGGTGGCTTATTTCAGAAGGCATTGGCGCTATCGAACGAGAAATGCAACAACTTAATCAGGCAGCAGACTTTGCTGATAGAGGACTTGACGCGGCAAGTGAAGAACGTAAAAGAGAGCAATTACGAAAACGTGCGGAACTTGACCGACAAAGTAGAGAGCGTGACGAGGCGGCTCGAAACGCTAATCAATCAGCAAGCGACAATGAAAGCGGAAACAGTTCAGGAAGTTCAAAGAGTCGCTGATAATGTGATTAAAGAGGGCATAGACCTTTTTTCGGCAAAAGTAAGTGAAACAACGGAAGAGGTCAAAGACAAATTGAAAGATGTCGAAAACGAGATAGAACAAGCAAAATCAGATATACATTTTGAACGAGGATTTCGCAAGTTTTTATTTTGGGCTACGCCGATATTGCTTGCATTTCAGACGGCTATTTCAATTTTTCTGCTGTTACGGTAAAAATTTACGCAAAACCACTTGACTTTTTAAGAAAAATATAGTATATATACGATATATACAAATTGTGAGTGTGAGTTTCAAAGGGATAGTCAAGTGGTTTTGTTTTCATCAAAAATTAAGGGAGTTAAATGAAACAGAATCAATATAACTATACAAGAAAAGTGGGAAGAATTACTTACTCTATTGTTGTAAGGGAAGCGGAAGAGGCTAAAGAAAAGGTAGATAACAGAATTAAAAAACTGTTGTTGAACGATTTATCGAAAGCAGGTTAGGAGGAGCATAATGAAAACGAAAACGGCGAAAGATTCGATAACTGCACTTTATTGTAGGTTAAGCGTAGACGATGAGTTGAACGGAGAAAGTAACAGTATAACCCATCAAAAAGAAATGCTCGAAGAATATGCTCAAAAGAATAATTTTTACAACATAAAGTTTTATGTTGACGATGGCTATTCGGGAACGAATTTTAACCGTCCCGCATTCAAAGAACTGATAAAAAATATTGATTCAGGGATTGTCGGAACGGTTATCGTCAAAGATATGTCAAGACTTGGCAGAGATTATCTCAAAGTTGGGTATTACAGCGAGGTTTATTTCGGAGAAGCGGGAGTACATTTTATTGCCGTTAATGACAACGTAGACAATACAATAGAAAACGATAGCGATTTCACGCCGTTTCGCAACATTATGAACGAGTGGTATGCAAAGGACACAAGTAAAAAGGTGCGCGCGGTTATCCGTGCAAAAGGAATGTCGGGTAAATCTACCTGTAATTGCCCGCCGTATGGATATATAAAAGATGAGAACGGAAATTGGTTGGTAGAAAAAGAAGCGGCAGAAATAGTAAAAAAAATATATCGTTTGTGCATAGAGGGCTACGGTCCGATGCAAATCAGTAAAAAGTTAAACGCGCAGAAAGCCATATCGCCGGTTGTGTGGAAAAATAAAGTGGGGTGGAAATATAAACTTGAAAAAGTAGACCATCCTGAATTGTGGACTGTATCGGCTATAAGGCGTATTCTTTCAAACCCTATTTATTTAGGAAACACAGTAAATTTCCGAACTAAAAAGAAATCGTATAAGAGCCATTCCGTAGTTTATTTGCCCAAAGACGAATGGGTGATATTTGAGGATACACACGAGGCGATTATCGATCGGGATACGTTTGATACCGTTCAAAAGTTAAGAGAAGGGGTAAGGAGAAGAGTATCTATTGACGGTGAGATGAGCATTTTTTCAGGGCTTTTATATTGTGCCGATTGTGGTGCTAAAATGTACTTAAACAGGCATAGAGGTTCAGAGAAAGACGCTTTTAATTGCGCTTCGTACAGAAAAGAGAAAGAACGAACCTGCACATCCCATTACATAACATTACACGCAATCGAAGATATTGTGCTTTACGATCTGCAACGTGTATTAGGAATGGCAAAGGGGAAAGAAACAGAATTTGTTTCTATGTTGCAGGAAAAGAACAAAAAAATGACTAAAAGCGATTTGTCGGAAAAAGCCAAAGAATGCGATGAAGCCGAAAAACGAATTGCTGTTCTTGACCGCATAATACAAAATCTCTATGAAGATAAGGTGAGCGGAACGTTGTCAGAGGAACGCTTTATTAAATTATCGAAAAACTATGAGAGTGAACAAGCCGAGTTGACGGATAAAGTGAAGTTTTTGAAAGAGGAATTGATGGCAGTTCAAAAGGAAACGGCGGATATAAATAAGTTTATGAGGCTTATAAAAAGGTATACTGAAATTACAGAATTAAATGCCGAAATAGTAAGAACTTTCATTGATAAAATTTACGTTCATAAAGGCGAAACGGCACAAGGAGGACATAGGCAGACGATAGAAATTATTTATAATTGTGTGGGCGCAATACCTGAAATGGAAAATGATTGATATAAAATGAATCCGCTCGGTAATGAATCGGGCGGATTTACTTTTATACTCCTTGACAGAGAAAGAGAATAATGCTATAATATGTTATACAAAGCAATAAGGAGTTAGTGTTATGACTTTCGCTGAAAAGGTTAAATATGTAAGGGGTAAATTGTTGCTAAGTCAAGAAGATTTGGCAAAACAAGTAGGGGTATCTTTTGCGACGGTTAACCGTTGGGAAAAAGGCGTTGAACCACAATTTTTAACGCAAATGCGATTTGAAAATTTTTGCAATGAACGCGGTATAAATTTTGAGGAGGGGAACAATGTCTGAACACGGAAAGTTTAATGAGGCAACAAGAGTTCAGATGCCTGCGTTAGTGCATTTGACAAGGCTTGGATACAACTATTATGGCAAGATTTCCGAAGAATCCGTCGGTAAGGTTTATGACGGAGATACGAATATTTTGCTTGAAGTTTTTAAGAGTCAGTTTGAAAAACTTAATCCCGACCACGCAGGAGAGTATGAACAGGTTTTACACGATATAAAGCAAGAACTCGATTACGATGATTTGGGACGTTCTTTTTATAAACGTTTAACAAGCGTATCGCCAATCAAATTGATTGATTTTGATACACCGAGCAACAATGTCTTTCATTGTACGGGGGAATTTACCTGTCGGCGCGACGGTGAAGAATTTCGCCCCGACATCACTCTGTTTGTAAACGGCTTGCCGCTTGTCTTTTTGGAAGTTAAAAAGCCGAATAATAAGGGCGGAATGATTGCGGAAAGCAATCGTATGAACAATATTCGATTCCCGAATAAGAAGTTCAGACGGTTTATAAATATTACGCAACTGATGATTTTCTCTAATAACAAAGAGTATGACACGTTGGGCGGGATAGTTCCTGTTGACGGAGCATTTTATTGCACGGGTTCAAAAAGTAAGGCGTTTTTTAACTGTTTCAGAGAGGAAAATAAGGGCGGCGAAGCAGTTGCGCCGTATATAAAGAATTTCCCATATAAAGACATAAATCCCGAAGTTGAAAAGCGTATTTTATCGGACTTTAACTGTCAGGTAATACATACCGCGCCTGAATATCAAACGAACTTACAATTCAACACTCCGACTAACAGAATAATTACGTCAATGTGTTCCATTGAACGGTTATTGTTCTTGTTAAAATACGGAATCGCTTATGTAAAGGAAGAAAAGGAAGTTGACGGTGTTATCGAGTCGAGAGATGAGAAACACATAATGCGCTATCAGCAAATGTTTGCCGCCCTGACCGTCAGAGAGAAAATCAAAAACGGTGTAACGTCGGGCGTTATTTGGCATACACAGGGGAGCGGCAAAACTGCGTTGTCGTATTATTTGAATTATGTATTGACTGATTTTCTTGCAACGCAAAACAAAGTTGCGAAGTTCTATTTCATAGTTGACAGACTTGACCTGATGGAACAGGCAAAGCAAGAGTTTGAGGCGAGAGGCTTGGAAGTAAAAACGGCAGACACTCGCGCCGAACTGATGAGTCAATTCAGAAATAATCAATCTTTGGAAGGAAAGAGCGGAAATCACGAAATAACGGTTGTCAATATTCAACGTTTTGCAGAAGATAAAGAAAAAGTGAACCTTCCCGCGTATGCTACTAACTTACAAAGAATTTTTATTGTCGATGAAGCGCATAGAGGGTATAACCCGAAAGGCTCGTTCTTGGCAAACCTTTTTGAAGCGGATAAAAACTCGATTAAAATTGCATTGACAGGAACGCCGCTTCTGAAAGAAGAACGTGCTTCTTGGAAAGTGTTTGGCGATTATTATCATACCTATTACTACGATAAATCTATTCAGGACGGATACACCTTAAAAATTATCCGTGAAGATATAGAAACTTCTTACAGAGAAAAACTGACTGAGATTTATCAGAAGTTGGAAACGCTTGTTGAGAAAAAAGATATAAAGAAAAGTCAGATAATCGAACACGATACCTATGTAAAAGAACTGCTGCGGTATATCATTTCGGACTTAAAAAAATTCAGACAATTACATAACGATAATACGCTCGGTGGAATGGTTATCTGCGAAACGAGCGAGCAGGCGAGAAAGTTATACGAATATTTTGCGGAAGTGCAGACAGAATTGAACAGCCAAGACAAATTGCAGAGCAATTTTAACGCAGGTTTGATTTTGCACGATAGCGACGACAAGGAAACGCGTAAGCAAATAGTAAAAGATTTCAAGAAGAATATGACGATAGATATTCTTATTGTATTCAATATGTTGCTTACGGGCTTTGATGCGCCAAGACTGAAACGTTTGTATTTCGGACGAAAACTCAAAGACCACAATCTTTTACAGGCTATTACGAGAGTAAACAGACCGTATAAGGATAACCATTATGGCTACGTCGTTGACTTTGCCGATATAAAAAAGAACTTTGAGGAAACTAATCAGGAATACTTGAAAGAATTAAATCGTTTCAATATGCCCGAAGAAATCGGTGAAGATGTTGCAACGGGAACGCTTACGCAAGTACTTGAAAACCCCGATGAAATCATTTTGCAGATGAAGCAAGTCCGGCAGGTACTCTTTGAGTATACTACCGATAACGTCGAATTGTTCAGTAGCGAAATTTCGACGATTGAAGATAAAGAAGTTCTCTTGTCGTTAAAGAAAGCGTTGGTAAACGCGCGGGATTGCTGTAATATGGTCAGAACGTTTGGCGATGATGACCTGAAACAGGCGTTTGCAAAGTTGGAAATGCCTAAAATTCCGCAAATGATAAGCGAAGTTCAGCATTGCATAGACTCGATAAATCAAAAGGAAGCATTGTATAGTAGCGACAGTACCGCTCAAATGGTTTTTGAGGCAATGCAGGACATCGAATTCAATTTCAGTAAAATCGGAGAAGAAGAACTGAAATTAGCGTCGGGCGGCGAAGAGTTGAACGAAAAGAAAAATAAGGCAATTCGTTTCTTTATGGATAATATAGATCCCGATGATCCTGAATACATTTCGCTTTACGAAGCGTTCAGAGAAAGGTTCAAAGAACACGGTTTTGTTCCGTCCGATATGGCAGAGTTCGATGAATGCTCAAAAGCACTTGACGAGGTTTTGGATAAACTTGTGGCATTACAACGAAAGAATGCGGCACTTCTGAAAAAGTATAACGGCGATACGAAGTTCGCAAGAGTCCATAAGAGAATAAAGGAAGAAAACGAACGCAGAAAAGCCGAGCATAAAAAGCCTATCGTTGACGAATACGATGAAACGTTGCTTTCGTTCTTATCGTCGATAAAACTCGAAATAGACCAAAAGGTTTACGACCGGAACGATATTTTGAGGAAAGACGCATATTTCGAGCAAACGGTTATGCAACAAATTCAAGAGGGTTTCCGTAAACTCAATTTCACAAGCGACAGAGAAGAAAGAAAGTTTATTCAGGAAAGGATAGCCAAGCAATACTTAATGCAGTACAACGCCACATATCCTGCGGCGTAAGGAGATAAAATGAACGATAACAAAACGATAAAGGAAAAAACGATTGCGCTGATTGACTCGTTGAAATCGACCTGTCAGACTTACGGAATGGGAAATGACGGCAACGAGTATAAAATAATTACGCAGGTATTCCTGTATAAGTTCCTTAACGATAAATTCGGCTATGAAGTGAAAAAACTTTCAAGCCGACTTGCCAATGCTGAAAAGTGGGAAGAAGAGTATACGGCGATGAGCGAGGACGAACGGGAAGATTTGTTAGACTCTCTTTCGGCGGATATTCCGAAGTTGTATCCTGAACACTTGATTGCTACTTTGTGGAATCAACAGACAAAAGGCGATTTCGAGTTGATTTTTGATAGCACAATGGTTGATATAGCGGATAAAAACGCCGCGATTTTCTCAACGCAGACAACGCAGAATACGAAAATTCCTTTGTTTGAAAAACTTACCGACTTTGTAACGGACTCTTCACAGCGTGCGCCGTTTGCGAGAGCGTTAGTCGATAAACTTGCAAAGTTTTCGTTCGAGGAAGCCTTTGTTGAACGATACGACTTTTTTGCTGATATATTCGAGTATCTCATAAAAGACTACAATACGTCGGGCGGCGGAAAGTATGCGGAATATTACACCCCGCACGCAATCGCGACGATTATGGCAAGATTGCTCGTCGGAAACAATGCGGATTTACATAACGTGGAATGTTACGATCCGTCGGCAGGAACGGGAACGCTTTTAATGGCACTTGCACACCAAATAGGCGAAGATAGATGTACGATTTTCTCACAGGATATTTCGCAACGAAGCAATAAGATGTTGAAGTTAAACCTGATACTTAACAACCTTGTTTCTTCGCTTGACCACGCTATTCAGGGCGATACGCTTGTTTCGCCATATCATAAGAGCGATAACGGGCAAGAATTAAGGCAGTTTGATTTTGTCGTTTCTAATCCGCCGTTCAAAATGGACTTCTCGGATACGAGAGAAAAACTTGCCGCAATGCCCGTAAGATTTTGGGCGGGTGTTCCCAAAGTTCCGAATAAAGACAAGGATAAAATGGCGATATACACTTGCTTCATTCAGCACGTCGTGAATTCCTTGAAGAAAACAGGTAAAGGTGCAATTGTTGTGCCGACGGGTTTCATTACGGCAAAGAGCGGTGTAGAAAAGTCAGTCTTGCAAAAATTAGTAGAGGAACATATCGTTTACGGCTGTATTAGTATGCCGTCGAATGTGTTTGCGACTACGGGTACGAATGTTTCGGTGCTATTCTTCGATAATTCGAGAAGAATTGAAAACCCGAAAGAAAACGACGAAAGACATAAGCAAGACAGCGTTATACTGATTGACGCTTCTAAACTCGGTGAGGAATATAAGGACGGAAATAATCAACGCCGTCGCTTACGTCCGAAAGAGATAGACTTGATAGTTGATACTTTTGCGAAGAAAGAAGCGGTTGATGATTTCTCTGTTTATGTAACCTACGAAGAAATTATAGCAAAGAAATACGCCTTAGCCGCAGGACAATACTTTGACGTGAAAATCGAGTATGTAGATATGACGCCGGAAGAGTTCAACGAGAAAATGGCAGGTTATCAGGCAGAACTCGTTAAACTGTTCGACGAGGGCGATAAACTGCAAAAGGAAATCATTGAACAGTTGAAGAAGGTAAAATATGAAAGTTAAACTCGGAGATATTTCACAGATTATAACCGGACCATTTGGCTCTCAACTCCATATGAGCGATTATGTGTCGGATGGCTATCCTGTGATTATGCCGCAGAATATAAGCAATCGGCGAGTCAATGAAATTGGCATTGCACGAATAGACGATAGCAATTTTAATAGACTCATTCGATACTCTGTTCAGCCTAATGATATTATTTATGCGCGCAGGGGAAAGGTGGATGAACACGCCTTTATAGATGTTTCAAAAAAAATGATATGCGGCACAGGATGTTTTAGAGTAAGAGTGGTTTCAAGAGAGGTTTATCCATTATTTTTATCTTTATACTTAAATAGATCGGAAACGAGGCAATGGCTGATTTCCCACGCGGTGGGTTCTAATATGCCTAATCTAAATACTGATATTTTGTCTAACGTTCCATTGGAATTGCCAGAATATAGTGAGCAAGTTAGAATAGCGCAATGTTTACAGAGTATAGACGATAAAATTCGCATTAACAATGCGATAAATGATAATTTAGCGCAACAAGCAAAATTGCTTTATGACTATTGGTTTACTCAATTTGACTTTCCTGACGAGAACGATAAGCCGTATCGTTCATCGGGCGGTCAAATGGTTTGGAATGATAGAATGAAACGCAATATCCCGACAGGTTGGCAAGTTGTAACATTTACCAATATTGCAACGTGGGAAAGTAATAGTCAGCCCCCTAAAAGTGAATTTAGATATGAGCCACAAGAAGGCTATGTACGCTTCATTCAAAATAGGGATTACGATAGTAATGCACACAAAACATATATTCCACTTACTAAGAATTTAAGCATAGTAGATCGGCTTGATATTCTTATGGATAAATATGGTGATGCGGGTGCTGTTCGTTATGGCATTGAAGGCGCTTTCAATGTTGCATTGGGAAAAATCAATGTCCATAACACTTCACACCGAGAGTACATACGTTCTTATTTAGAAAGTGACGGTATTTATACTTATCTTCATAATTCGTGTATGGCTTCAACAAGAGCATCGTTGAGCGAGTCGAATCTTGCAAATTTGATACTTGTTATGCCTGATGCTGTTACTATTGCCAAATACGAGGCTATTCTAAACAATATTCGCAAACACATCCTTAAAAACAACGATGAAATTGAAAAACTTGTTGCGTTGAGAGATTGGCTTCTTCCGCTTCTTATGAACGGTCAAGCAACGATAGCCGAATAGTTTGCTAAATTATCATTTATGATATAATAAAATAACTCTTGTGGTGGCAAGAGAAAATCAACAAGGAACCACCACTCATAGGAGTTCTTTATAAGGAGCATACCTATGAAAGACAGTATTACAAACAGCATTATTCAACAAATGCTTTCGGTGTTGGACAATGCACAACTAAAACAGTTGAAAAAGGCAATCGAAGCAACGTTAGCAGACTATGAAATAGTAAAATGTGATGATAACAAACAAACTGAAACTGATGAAATAGTAATAGAAAAGTTTCTATCGGCTAAAAGAGTAGAGGGATGTTCGGAAAAATCGTTGCGCTATTATAAATCTACTATAATGATTATGCTTGGGAAAGTCGAAAAGTCGATAGATCATATTACGACAGACGATTTGCGCGAGTATTTAACGGCGTATCAGAGCGAGAAGAATTCAAGCAAAGTAACGATAGACAATATTCGCCGCATTTTATCGAGTTTTTTTTCGTGGCTTGAAGATGAGGATTATATCTTGAAAAGTCCTGTAAGGCGAATACATAAGGTTCGGGCGGCGGCTACAATTAAGGAAACGTATCCCGACGAAGCACTTGAACTTATGCGTGATAACTGTGATAATTTAAGGGATTTGGCTTTAATTGATATACTTTCTTCAACAGGAATGCGAGTTGGCGAACTTGTAAGGTTAAACCGAGATGATATAAACTTTGAAGAAAGAGAATGTGTCGTTTTCGGTAAAGGGAGCAAGGAACGAATGGTTTATTTCGACGCACGGACAAAAATTCATCTGCAAAATTACCTATCAAGCCGAAAAGATAGCGAAAAAGCCTTGTTTGTGGGCTTAAAAGCACCTTATAAACGGTTATCAATCGCGGCGATAGAGGTTCGATTGCGAGAACTCGGAAAGCGACTGAGTATTGCAAAAGTTCACCCGCACAAATTTAGGCGAACACTTGCAACGAGAGCGATAGACAAGGGAATGCCGATAGAGCAACTGCAACACCTTTTAGGACACGAGCGAATAGATACGACGTTGCAATATGCAATGGTAAAGCAAAGTAACGTAAAAATAGCACATAGGAAGTATATAGGGTAATAAATATGGATATGAAATCAACCATGATTGATAATGGATGGCACGTTCTAAAATTCAGCGATTGCATTGAGCAAATAAGCACCGGATTGAATCCAAGAGACAATTTCACGTTAGGTTGCGGAAATATTAAATACATTACTGCAAAAAACTTAACCGAATATGGCTCTATTGATTATTCAAAATGTGCTTTTATTAACGAAAGGGCTAAAAGACTTATCAATAAAAGATCTCAAATACAAGTCGGGGATATTCTATTTTCAAGCAGAGCACCCATTGGTCATTGTCATTTAATTAAAGAGAATCCCTTTGATTTTGATATTGGTGAATCTATTTTTTCAATAAGAGTAAAAAAAGACATTGTTTCACCTGAATATCTTTGTTTGTATTTAACAAGTAAGAATTATATCAATGCGGCATCAAGATATACTACGGGAAGTATTATTCAGGAAATTAGGATAGCCGATTTACTTGATACAAAAGTAATTGTTCCCCCTATTCTTGTACAAAATAGTATTGCTAAATGTTTAAGCAGTATTGACAATGTTATACTTTCAAATAATAAGGAAAATGATAATTTAGCAAATCATTCGGCAATGGTTGCTTGACCGTTCATTAGAAGCGGCAAGAGAAAATCACGCTGTTGTTTTAACTTTTTAGTTTCAAGAAACAACTTTGTCATCGTTTCCATTGCAGGTTTTACTATCGAGTTGAACTTTTCGAGTTCTTTTTCCGACGGAATATAGAGATTGACTAAAATAAGGCTGTCTTTTTGTAAGTGCTTTAAGCCCGAACCCGCAAAAAATGAGTCGTTGATACTACGAATTATACTTTTTAAGTAACAGAACAGGTAGAACGAATATTCACCTTTACCGCACACGCACCAAGTGTCGGTTGAATACGCCGCTTTGCCATAGTAACCCTTAATCGTAGCATTACCACCGGTTGATAAATAGCAGTTCATACCGTCAACCAACGCACTCTGCCATTCATTGATTGCTTCGCCGCTTGTAAAAAACGGATAATCACCCAAAACACCTGTACTATCATTGACTTGAATCGTGGATTTCGGGTGTTCCTGCAAAATATCGCTGATAATTCCGTTGGGTTTTCGAGTGGCAAACATAAAATCAAAGCAACTCTTTATAACTTGCTGTAAATTATCATTTATGGTATAATCAATGGAGAACTTTCTCTATGTAATATTTCGCTTATAGGAGGCGATTATGGTAACAAGAAAAGAAGATACACCGCAACGTCGTGCAAATCGAAAATATGAGGAAAAGAATAAGGAAAAACGTAGGGCGAAGTGCGGGAATTTTCAAACGATGATACCGAGAGAACTTTTCGACGAAATAAACGCTTTCCTTAAAGAAAACGGAATGACAAAGGTTGATTTTATCCGAGATGGATATGAAGCCTTACGGACAAAAAAGAAAGATAATTAGGTCTTTTTACAATTAAATATTAGATAAAACGCAGAACGGCGCAGTCAAAAATGATTGCGTCGTTTTTCTATCCCTACGGAGCGAATAGGAACGTGAAAATCTTTATCGGCTCGGACGACAGCGAAACGAGAAAAGAGTTTTCGGAGCTTTGCGGAAACAAGAAAATCAAGCAGTTTTCGGTCAATACCAATGCGGAAAACCCCGCAAGCAGTAACACGGGCGCAACGACGCAACCGCTGATTACGATAGGTATGCTTGAGCGGTTAAACGGCGACGAAAAGGGCGACGCGATTGTGTCGGTCAGAGGATACGAGCCGATATGGACGGTATTCACGCCGTCGTATGAACTGAAAAAGGTTTATTTCCCCGAAGGGAAAGCGGCAATCGGAAAACGCGAAGCGGTGCTGTTCGAGAAAGAGAAATACGTTTTCGATATATCGGGCGAGAGCGGACAGTCAATGGAAGATAAGATTAATGAGGCGATCGAAGAACGCGAAGCCGAGAAAGCGGAAATGCTTGAAAAAGACAAAAAGCGCCGCGTCGCCGAGCTGACGAAAAAGTGGGACGACGTGGAAGCGGAACTGCAACGCGTGGTAGATAACGTTTGTCATTATCTTGACGGAACGGACGAAAAGGCTCTGCGCCAAGCGTCATACGAAAACAAAGCGCGATTGCTTCTGATGATTACCGAAAACTATCAAAGGAGCATTGCGGACGAAATCAGAGTGGCGGCAGACAAGATACAACTTGAACTTCTGCCGAAAATGAAAGAATATCAGGAACAAGCCAAAAGATAGCTTGAAAGGAGGAACATTGAAACACAAACATACACTTTTGCTGTCGGCGTTGATGCTGACGGCATTGACGAGCGTATTTGTCGGAACGGGCGCGACGGCGTATGCCGCCGAGGTCTGTCCGCACGAATACGACGAACATATCATTGAGGCAACCTGCACGGAAATGGGTTACACGGAGTACGTTTGCAGTCTTTGCAGCGAAAGTTACAAGGACAACTACACCGAAGCCAAGGGGCATACCTATACCGAAACGGAAACGCAGGCGACTTGTACCGAAAAGGGATATATCACTTACGTTTGCGATGATTGCGGATATACCTATACGAGCGTGAACGCGGACGAAACGGGACACGATTTTGAAAGTATCGTAGTCCAAAGCGATTGCACGCACAAGGGCTATACCGCGCATTTCTGTAAGAATTGCGGTTATGAGTACGTCGATAACTATACGGAAGCGACGGGACATACTTTTGCGGAAACGGTCTATGAAGCGACCTGTACGGGCGAGGGATATACGCAGTACGTCTGCGAAGTGTGCGGTTATACCTATAACGCCGACGTAACGGAAAAACTTCCCCATACCTACGAAGCGGAAACGGTAGAGCCGACCTGCACCGAGGGCGGATATACGACCTATACCTGTGCGGAGTGCGGCGACAGTTACGTTGCGGACGTCACGGAAGCGAAAGGACATTCCTACGTGGAAACGGTAGTAAAACCGACCTGCGTGGCTTACGGATATACCGAACATCTCTGCTCCGATTGCGGCGACAGATATGTGACGGACTACAAGTATCCCACGGGACACGATTATGTGAAAGAAGTGGTTGAACCTACGGAAACGGAAGTCGGGTACACGAAATATACCTGCCAAAACTGCGAATACAGTTATCTTTCGGATTACGTTACGAGCGGCGACGGCGGATATAAGGACATAGAACCCGAACAACCCGCCGAGCCTGAAACGCCCGATAATCCCGTTGAACCCGGTGAGCCTGCGGAACCCGATAATCCCGACGAACCCGTAACGCCCGACGAGCCTGAAAACCCTGACGAACCGGACGTGCCCGACGAGCCTGAAACGCCCGAACAGCCGACCGAGCCTGACGAACACACGCATACATATATCCTTTACTCGGTATTGAGTGAAGAAAACAAGAATATGAGCGTGGAATATAAGTGCGAATGCGGCGACGAGCGCACGGAGTACGTCAAGGTAGAATTTGCGGGCGAGGACGGAAGCGGAATCGTACTCGTGCCGGACGAAAACGGCGTGATAGACTTCTCGGACTTGGAGGGAAAATATATGCTCATTGCAACGGACGACACGGGTGAGGAACTGATGATTTACGAGATAAATCTTGCGCCGAACACGCCCGACGAGCCTGCGGAGCCTGAACAGCCCGACGAACCCGTAACGCCCGACGAGCCGACAAATCCCGATGAACCCGAAACACCCGACGAACCTGAAACGCCCGATCATACGGGAGATAAGGAACAGGAAAACGGAGAGCAGGAAGAAAAGAAAACCTCGGCAGCAGCCGTATTACTGCCCATTCTGTTTGTTCTCGGAATCGGCGGTGTGGTAACGTTTATCATCATCAAAAAGAAAAAATCCAATAAAAAATCTGAAAACAAAAAGGAGAATCAATAATCAATGAATACTTTACTTGCAGCAACTACCCTCGACGACAGTTTGCAGGGTATCGTCACCAAATTGCAGTCGCTCATGGACAGCTTTTGGATTTACATCGTTATGGCGCTTGCCGCCGTGGTCGTCATTTGGGGCGCATACGTCGGTATCAAGATCGCAATCGCACATAAGAACGAGGAAAAAATCAATGCCCGCGATATGGTCAAGAACCTTATCATCGGTATCATTATCATCTTCGTAATCGCTATGGGCGCACCCCTTCTCATCAACGGCTTGTCCGCTTGGGTGGGTTAAAAATAAAAGGAGGATAAAAGGAATATGAATACTTTACTTGCGGCAACTCTCAACGACAATCTTGCGGAAATCGTAGGAAAACTGCAATCTCTTATGGATTCGTTCTGGATCTACATCGTTATGGCTCTTGCGGCGGTGGTCGTCGTATGGGGCGCGTTTGTCGGTATCAAAATCGCAATCGCACATAAGAACGAGGAAAAAATCAATGCCCGCGATATGGTCAAGAACCTTATCATCGGTATTATCATCATCTTCGTGGTAGCGATGGGCGCACCGCTTCTCATCAACGGTCTTTCCGCTTGGGTGGGCGCATAATCGGCACATAGCCGTAACAAAAACGGGGGCGGCAGATTTTTTTGCCGCCCTGATTTTTATAAAAAAAGCGAGGGTAAAGAATGAATTTAGAAAACAACAAAAATAAAACAACGCCCCTCGTTCTTGTAATACTGCTCGTATTATTTGCTTTCGTGTTCGGTGGAGGGACTGTTGTTGCAAATGCGGAAGCAGTCGCGGAAACTACATCGGTACAGGAAGTTATCGACAACAGCATATTTGTAACGTTCAGAAAAGGGGATAACGAAAGCCGAGGGAAATACATGGTGGCTTGCTATTTTGTGCCTATGGAATACTACGATTCGAGTTATACATACGGAGTCGTGATTTTTCCCAAAGACTACGGCATCAAGCACGGGTTAGTAAGCGATTATCTGCGCGTTGCAGAAGAAAACGGCGTCGTGGTAATCAATATAGTAGCGATAAAAGGCATTACCGAACCTAACGGATACGGTTTTAATTTCGGGATTACGAATATTTACGAGTCGAACTTATCACGCACGTTTACCTTTATATTTTATGCAAAGGACGCAGACGGAAATATAGCGTATGCAGTTCCGCAGTTTGCGGATTACAGCAGTTTACAAGCAGGAGAGATGACAACGGAAGAATTGATTCAAAAAGCAGAACAAGCCAATGACGTGCAAAGCAGTTTTCGTTCAATCGTTCTGAAACTCCAAGAACTTATAGATTCGGTTTGGATATACGTTGTAATAGCGTTTTCTTCCGTTGTCGCAGTATGGGGCGCATATATAGGAATCAGAGTAACCGTTGCAAAGAAGAACGAAGAAAAAATCAATGCAAGAGGTATGGTAAAACAACTTGCGGTAGGCATAATCGTTATGTTTGTTTTGGCAATGGGAACTCCGCTTGTGATAAACGGACTCTCGCATTGGGTAACTTGGTAGGAGGAGCAAAATGCTTATATTTTTTCAAGAATTATGCTTGCTTCTTTTTCTGTGGCTGTTAAAACTCGTTGACGGACTGATGGAAATTTTCTCTGCGATAGCAGGCGTTACTGACGTGACCTATCGCGGCGAGAGAGTGAATATCATCGAATTTCTCGCAGGCGACAATACGGTAAACACGATTTTTTGGTGTATTTTCATTTTGGCGATCGGATTGACTTGCGTCTTTACGATTGCCGCGCTTATCAAGAATATGATAACGAGCCAAAGAAACGTATCGACGATCGTCGGGAAATTCTTTCTCGCGCTGCTCGGCACAATGGCAATGCTCGCCGTTGTGTTCCTGATTATTCTGATTTCCAATTCGCTTTTGGTTCTCGTGTCAGAGATATTCCAGATCGGCAATACGACGAAATTATCGAGCGCGTTGTTCAACGCTTGCGCGGGAGAATGGATCAACGGCTATTCGGTGTCGGAGTTTGATATATCACGGCTCGGAGTGAGAGAGATTTTCGGGGACTACACGACAGGTTTCGTATTCCCTGACGAATGGCGTTACAACGGCATGGTAAATCCCGACGCGTTCTTGTATCTGCCGTCGCTGATCGCGGGTATCGCGCTTGCGATTTCTCTTATCGTGGCGATATTGAACCTTGCAAAGCGCGTGTACGAAATTATCTTTATGTACTTTGTAATGCCGCTTTCGATGTCAACGCTTTCGCTTGACGACGGCGCGAGGTTCAAGGTTTGGAGAGAAACGTTCATTACGAAAATCGTCCTTGCCTACGGCACGGTGTTCTCGGTCAATATCTTCGTTTTGCTTTTGCCGATGATAACCAAAATGCACGTCGACGGAGTGAGCGGATTCGGGAACGCAATGTTTTTAATCTTTATGATCGTGGGCGGGGCAATGGTAATTCCGGCAGGGCAAGCGTTGTTTGCAAAACTGTTCGGACAAGCGGACGATATGCACGCGGGCGGAAATTTCCTGCGCTCGGCGTTCTACGGCTCGCGCATGGTCGGTGCGGCAACGTTCGGGTTGGCGCACAAGATTATTCACGGCGGCGTCGGAATCGGGAAAACGATAGCAGGTCACAAAAAAGGAAAAAGCGGGGGCGACAGTTCGGATAAATATTCCGAAGAAAAGTCATCGACCGGAACAAGCGAAGAAACAACGGAAAATTCGGATAGCGGAGGTGAAAGCACAGAATGAGAATTATTCCGAAGAAAATCAAAGTAAAAAACACGGTATGGAAATGCTATTCGATGGCGGACGTAATCGTTGCGCTCGTCGTGCTTGCAATCATCTTCGTGGCAATCACGTCGGGAAGTTATGCGTTTGCGGTCATTATGGGGCTGATAGCCGTCGTAATGTTTATGCCTACGCAGGACGGCATCTTCTATTCGTGTATTTTAGAGAACATAAAATTTCTGTTTGCAAAAAAGGTCTATACCGAAAATGCAAGCAAGGCAAAAGAACGGGTTGACGCGATTATCGACCTGAAAGACATAAAAGAAAACGGACTGATCGAATACGGGGGCGGTTATTTCGGCAGAGTCGTTAAAGTGGGGCAAAAGAACTTCGGCATCGAGGACGTCGAACAGCAGAATATCGACATAGGGTATCTTGCAAACGCCCTGAAAATGCTTGACGGAACGCAAATAGCGGACGTTGTAAAAATTGACCGTCCCGTAAATCTTGACTGTTTCGCGCAGGACTTGTTCGCGCGACTCGGAAGTATTAAAGAGCGCGTGGACGAGAACGGCGTGAAAGAAATAAAAGAGAATATTTTACAAGAGCGTATCGACCGTATCGACAAGATGAATAACATCCGCAAGCAGTATCTTTCGGATTACTACATAGTGGTGTACGGCAAGAACGAACTTGACCTTGAAAACACGACGATAAACGTGGCAAGCGAGATAAACAAATGCGGTTTGAATACCAAACTTCTCGGAAAACGGGAAACGGCGGTGTTCCTGAAATACAGCTTCTCCCGCAACTTTGACGAAAGGGAGATAAAGGAAGTCGCGGACGGCGACCTTCTCGCTTGGGTGAAACCGAAAAAAGTGGAGTTTAAGGCAAACTCGTACACGGTGGACGGAACACAAGCGGCGGTGTTCGCCATAGCGGATTATCCGTTGCGCGTAAAAAACGCTTGGGGCGCAGATTTGTATAATATTCCGAATACGAAAGTCGTTCTGCACGTTAAGCCCGTGGACAAGTTTAAGGCAATCAAACGTATCGACAAGTGTATCGGGGAAATGGAAACCAAACAGATTATGTCCGAAAAAGCGAGCGAAGCGAATAGCGCGGAAACCCACAGGGAAACGATGCACGCGCTTCTCGACAGTCTGCAAACGGAAAACGAATCGCTTTTGGACGTTACGCTGACCATTACGGCGTACAACTATCTTGACGACGAGAATTACAAGAAATCGGTGCGCAGAAACATTATGACGGGCAATTTCAAGCCGTCTAATCTTTACGGTTTACAGATAGAAGGGTTCAAATCGTCGGCAATCTCTCCCGTTTCCACCTTAAAAACATACGAGCGCGGCATCAACAGCTCCAGCTTGGCGGCAGTATTTCCGTTCGTGAGAACGTTCGTTATGGACGAGGGCGGCATTATGCTCGGAGAGAACAAAGCGAACGGCTATCCGTTCATCTTCAATATGTGGAAACGCGGCAATCTGTATCAGAACTCAAACGGTATGATTATCGGTAAGTCCGGTTCGGGCAAATCGTTCTTCTTAAAGTCGCTCATCGCAAACGAGTGGGCGAACGATACGAGGGTAATTATACTCGATCCCGAAGCCGAGTACCTGACCTTGACAAAAAATCTGTCGGGTAATCTGATAGACGTCGGCAACGCGAAAGAAGGCAGAATCAATCCTTTCCATATCTATAAGATACTGACGGAGGACGGAACGCCCGCCGAGCCTGCGGTTACGTTCAATACGCACCTGAAAATGCTTGAAAGTTTCTTCAAAATCGTGCTTGTGGGCGCGAGCGCGGACGTTATCGAACTCATCAATAATCTCGTTGTGGAAGCGTATGAGAGAAAAGGCATCACCGAAACGACCGATTGTACGAACTTCAAAGCAGAGGACTTTCCTTTGTTTTCCGACTTGCTTGCGGTATTGCAGGAGAAGAACAAGGAGGAAACGGACAATCTGACCTTGCGCGATATGCGCACGGCGGAACTGTACTTGCAGAAATTCGTAAACGGCAGATATTCGGACATCTGGAACGCGCCGTCCACGCTCGAAGTCAACGCAGGTCTGATCGACTTCAATTTTCAAAGTTTGTTTGCAAACAAGAATAACGTGGTGGCAAACGCGCAGATGTTGCTTGTTTTTCGCTTTATCGAACAGGAAGTCATCAATGCGAGAGAAGCAAACAAGAGCGGAAGAAACTTGCGAACGCTTATCATCGCTGACGAGGCGCATTTGTTCATCGACGCAAAATTTCCGATTGCATTGGACTTTTTCTTCTCGATGAGTAAGCGTATCAGAAAATATAACGGAGGCTTCATTCCCGCCACGCAAAACATTGCGGACTGGAACGCAAACGAAGAACTCAGGAGCAAGACGAGCGCCATTCTCAAAAACTCGCAGTACACGTTTATTTTCAAATTAAGCGCACCCGACATGAAAGACGTTTTGGACGTTTACAAGGCGGGCGACAGCTTCAACGGCGACGAGCAGAGAATGATTATATCGGCGGTTACGGGACAGGTGTTCTTTGTCGGTTCTACGGAGCTTCGTACCTGCGTGAAAATCACGACGGGAGAATATATCAAGAGCCTGTTTGAGGATAAAACGGGCGAAAATTATCAAAAAGGGGAGGTTAAATAAGTGGTAAAAACCAAACAGAAAGGCATAGCAAAGTGGCTGTGTCTTGCCGTATTCGCACTCTGTATCAGCCTGTGCTTGGCAATGGCGACGACAAACACGGCGTATGCGGCGACAACGCCGAAATATACCTTGGCGTATGACTATACGCATTATTACAACTATAACACGTCTAAATCGGCTGACGGTTCGGGAACGGGCGTATTATCTGCGAGCGTCAAAGGCGACAACGGGAGTATGACGACCGTAAAATTCTATATTTACGGTTCTTCCACTTCGGGTACGGCGAATCTTGCAAAAGGCGGAGCGATAGCGAGCAATTCGCTTACAATTACGCTTGACGCGTCGATACAAGGTTATTCGATGAGCGTAACGAACAGTTCGGGAACAACCGTAGGTTCTCAGTCGGGGAAGAATTATACGCTATCGAATTTGTCGGACGGTACATATAATTTTACCTGTTCTCTGAGGGGCGCAGGATGGAATCCGAACGCGCGAGCATACGCTTGGTACAGTATGGACGTTTCGTCCTCATTTGTCGTAGATACTACGGCTCCGACCATCAACGGCGCATCGACTTCTTCGACCGGGAAATACACCAACGCTTCCACATATATTTCCGTTTCCGATTCAGGGAGCGGTGCGGAAGCGCTTTATATGAAAGCACCGGGCAGCAGTTACTATTCAAACGTCGGCACTTCCACAACGGTTTCATCGACCGCAACAAACGGGTTGTACTATTTCTACGCCAAAGATAAAGCGGGCAACACTTCAAGTACGTATTATTTGTATCTCGACACGTCAAAACCCACGGGAACGATAAGGAACAGTAGCGGTACGGCAATATCGGGTTACACAAACGGCGCGTTTTCCTATACGGCAACGGATACGGGGAGCGGCGTGAGCTACCTGCAATATAAAAAACCGGGCAGTTCTTCGTGGTTGTCCTATACTTCGGGTACAACAATTGCTTCAACCGCAACGAACGGACAGTATCAGTTCAGGGCGGTAGATAAGGCGGGGAACGTTTCGGATACGCAAACGATCTACCTTGATTCCGCCGCGCCTACGGGAACGATAAAAAACAGTAGCGGTACGGCAATATCGGGTTACACGGGCGGTGCGTTTTCCTATACGGCAACGGATACGGGGAGCGGAGTGAGTTACCTGCAATATAAAACGCCGGGCAGTTCTTCGTGGACGACTTATTCTTCGGGTACAACCATTTCCGCAAGCGCGACGAACGGTTTGTATCAGTTCAGAGCTGTGGACAATGCGGGAAACACTTCTGCGGTGAGTTCAATTTATCTCGATACGGCGATTCCGACGGGAAGAATTACCGACAGTAACGGAACGACGGTTACGACTACGACCAATAAAGCGTTCAAATATACGGCAAGCGACGGGTTGAGCGGAATCGCTTATATGCAGTACAAGAAGCCGAACAGTACGGTATGGGAAACTTATGCCGCAGGTACGCTGATTCAGACCACGGATACAAACGGTATTTATCGTTTTCGTGCGTTTGATAATGCGGGAAACGAATCCGAAACGGTAATGATTTGTCTTGATACCGTAAAACCGACGGGAACGCTTTACGGCGGAACTTCAACGGTCGCAAGCGGCGGAAAAACTAATGCCAACTACGTTAAGTTTGTGCCGAGCGATTCGATGTCGGGAATCAAAAGCATTTACGTTCAAACACCTTCATCGTCGGGCTACGAATCCTATACGAGCGGAAGCCAGCTCGCAGAAGAAGGCACGTACAGTTTCTACTGTACGGACGCTGCGGGTAACTTCTCGATGATTTACACGGTTATTCTCGACAAGTCCGCGCCGATTCTCGGGTGCTTGCAGACGGAGTTTTATTCGACTTACGGACTCGGCTTTACCGTATCGGCAAGCGATGACAGCGGAAGCGTAAAGCTGTATTACAAAACGCCGTCAAGCAGCAGTTACGTACTCGCCGGAACGTCGTCCTATTCGACGACGCTTGAAAGCGAAAACGGAAAGTATTATTTCTACGCCGTTGATGATTTGGGAAACAGAAGCCAAACCTATTGGATTGACCTTCAAATCGTGTATCCCGATCCGACGATAGAACATTCGGGAACGGATAATTCCGTCTATATCACTTGGACGAACGGAAATAAGGCAACACTGAACGGAGATGATTATACCAAAGGAACTTGGATCAAGACGGAAGGAAGTTACACCGTAACGGTGACGAACGAATACGGACTGTCCACGACAAAGACGTTTTCTATTACACACAATTATGTAATCGTTCAGATTGTAGAGCCAACCTGCACGACAAAGGGCTATTCGGTTTTTAAGTGTACGAGTTGCGGCGATGAGTACGAGGGGAACGTAAAACTTGCGTTCGGACATAACTACGACGTCGAAACGATAGAGGCAACATGTACGACTTACGGTTGTATCAAGCATACCTGTCTGAATTGCGGCGATACTTACGAAACGGACGTTCGGACGGCGCTCGGTCATAAATATACCGAAACGACAAAGGAAGCGACCTGTACGGAGGACGGCGGACAGCTTCATACCTGTACCGTTTGCGGATACGAATATCTGACCGATACGGTAAAAGCGACAGGTCACGATTATACCACAAGAGTCGTGAGAGAACCGCATTGCGAAACGGCGGGAGAACGAATTTTCCATTGCGAGAAGTGCGGCGACGAATACTATACGGAGATCCCGGCTACGGGGCATAACTTTGAACTCACGGAATCGTCCGTTGTAGACGGGGAAAACATTCGTACTTACGTCTGCACGAATTGCGGAGCGGTTACCACGCAGAATATGGGCGAACAGTACGAAAAGGTATCTTCTTATGTGGAGTATCTGTTTGAACAGTATCAGCCTTATATGTGGTGGGTGCTTTTGGCGACCGCAGGCGTTTGGAGCGTCGTGATGGGCGTATTCTTCGGTATTGCGGCAAAGAACGAGGACAAAGAAAAAGCGAGAAAGATGATTAAAAACTACGTCATCGGACTTGTTGTAATCGCGGTTATCCTTGTTGCCTGCCCGTATCTTGTCAGAGGTATTGCGGCTTTGATTGCGGGGTAAAACGGTAATATTCCGCATCATAGCTGAAATTTTCACCGAAAAAACGAAAAAATTTTGGAAAAACAGCTTGACAAATGCGGAATCGCGTGCTATCGTATTGATACGACGAAACAATAAACGGAGGTGAACTTATGAACAGGGCAGAAATACTGCGAAAAGCGGAAGCAAACGAGGGCTTGACGGTGAAAGAAATCAAGATTTATCAGAAAACCGTGAAACCTGAAAAGCACGTTTACGGAAAGTACGGTAACTTGGCGAAACAATACCTGCAAGATAAAGGAATCGACTGGACGATTGCCAATCTTCCCGAATATCTGCACGGTGTTGACAGACAAGCGGACGAACTTTATGACACGATGTACGAAAAACTCTCGAAACAGGAGCGTTTCAGAAAGACGGGCGATTTTATGGAGAATCTGAAACGGGAAACTGAAATGCAGCAACTGATCGAAGAAGAAATTTTAAGCGAAATCGTGTACGTCAAATAACGGAGGATTACTATGAAAGCATTAAGAGTTGCGGGAAAGGTTGTAGGTACGGTCGGAAGATATACGCTTGCAGGCGTTCTTATCGTCGGACATTTTGTGATGAACATAATCGGCGTGTTGATTTGCGCCATTACATCGCAGGGTTAAGGAGTCAAGTATGGACAAGAAAGAAACAACGCCGAGAAGAACGGCGCGCAGAAACTACGAAGAGCGAAACAAAGAAAAACGCAAGCAGGCAAGCGGAAACTTCGGTACGATGATACCGAGAGATCTGTTCGAGGAAATCAACGAGTTTTTGGCAAAATACCATATTACGAAAGTGCAGTTGATTTTCGCAGGATACGAAGCTCTGAAAGAACAGATTAGAAAGGAAACGGAAACTACAACATAATTGTGTATGCGGAAGGCATAGACACGAACAAAGAATCAATTTTAATTGATGAAGCGTAAGTGACTATGCCTTCTGACAACTAAATAACTTTCTCTGCGCTTCATCGGAAGGAGGACTTTACGGTAAGCGTGGAAGAAAGACAAAAAAACGAAATGATATATCTTGCATCGGTCGCTGTAATTCGTCGATTGTATCTGAACAAGTTAGTCGATGTGGAAATACTGAAACGACTGAACAAGAAAAACGCGGAAACGATGGGGTGTATCCCTGTGGATTTTATACACTATCATTAAGGAGGTATGGCTATGAGTACTGTCGCCAAGGAAGTACAGGTAATTAAAGCGACAAAGACGGGCGAAAAAGCGGAGAAAATCAGAGTGGCGGCGTATTGCAGAGTCAGTACCGACAAAGATGATCAACTCAACTCATTTTTTGCTCAAATGAGATATTACACGGACTTTGTTCGCAGTAACGACAAAATGGTTCTTGTGGACATTTATGCGGACGAGGGCATCACAGGAACGGAGCTTGAAAAGCGTGATGAAATGAAACGCTTGATACGTGACTGCAAGCACAAGAAGATAGATCGTGTACTTGTAAAAAGCGTAACGAGATTTGCGCGAAATTCGCTTGAATGTATCGAAACGATTCGTCTTATGAAATCTTGCGGTGTTAGCGTTCTTTTTGAAACCGACCGCATTGATACAGAGAAGATGAACTCCGAAATGATGCTTTACATCAAGAGTGCGTTTGCACAGAATGAATCAACCTCGGCATCTCGAAGAATGTCAACTTCTATCCGAATGAGGATGGAGGACGGAACGTATGTTGCGACGAACGCACCCTATGGCTACAAATTGGTGGATAATAATTTGGAAATTGTACCGGAGGAAGCCGAAGTAATTAAGAAGATTTTTGCCTTGTATCTACAAGGATACGGTACGAACGTGATTGCAAAGATAATCCGCGAAAGCGATGGGGAGAAACGTGCGTGGAACAAAGAGGGTATTCGTTATATTTTAATAAATGAAAAGTATATAGGGGATTCCATGTGGCAGAAGTATTATACGCCTCCTGTTTTGCCGTTACGAGATCGCCCGAATCGCGGAGAACTTCCGAAGTATTATTGTGAAGGAACGCAGGAAGCGATTATATCACGAAAAGATTTTGATGCCGTTCAAAAACTGATGAAAGAACGCGAAGAAAAGCACTATAAAAGATACAGAACGGAGAAAAAGTTTTTTTACCGCAAAATAATATGCAGACATTGCGGTTGGACATACCGAACGAAAGAACAACAAAACGGTTATATATGGTCTTGTTCAAGAAAAGGAATGATTGGTGGTGAATGTCATGCACGCAGTTATTCTGATGAAGAATTGTATCGTGCGTTTACAAAACTATATAACATATTAAAGCAGAACAAACGTGTTTTGCTTGACGAAACAATATCGCAGTTGCAGACGTTAAAAGTTAAAGTGAATTGCGGGAACAACGTTATTGCGGAAATTGATGAAGAATTGGCGGCGCTCGGCAAACAAAACAGCCTTTACAGTCAAATGCTTGCAAACGGCGTGATTGACGAAATAACCTACCACGAAAAGGCAGATAAAATTAAAGGAAAGATCGAAGAACTCCGAAGCCGTCGATTAAAGATAATTAACGATGATGAGGAGGAAACCTGTCTTGAAGAATTGCGTCAGTTAAGGAGAATGATTGATGAGAGTCCCGATTATCTTACAGAAATGGATAAGGGGTTGTTCGGAAAAATCGTTAAAAAGATATATGCCGAAGAAGACGGTTCATTGAGTTTTGTCTTACAAGGCGATTTGGAATTGAGAGTTTGTATGGAGGACAGGAACGATGAACAGAATGATTAGTTTCGGATATGGATTCGCTGACGGGAAATTGAGCGTGATCGCCGAGGAAGCAGAAACAGTAAAAGGTATATTTTCCGATTACGTAAACGGCAAAATTCTAAAAGAGATTGCCGACGATCTGACAGCAAGGCAAGTGAATTTTTTCAACGGTAAGTGCAGTTGGAATAAGAATATGATTTTTCGTATCATAGAAAACGGCAAGTACATAGGCGAGGACGGCTATCCTGCGATTCTTCCGATTGCCTTGTTTGAAAGAGCGAACTTAATAAAAAAGCAGAAAAGCAAAGTCAAGATTGAATTATCAGAAGAGACGGAGACGTTGAAAAAATATGTTTATTGCGGTGAATGCGGTCGGCTTTTACATCGTCGTTCTAAATGGAGAACACGGGAAAAGTGGTATTGTCTTTCGGATTGTAAATGCGAAAGATATATAGACGATAGGGTTATTATGAGTGCGGTTGATACGGTCGGAAATGCTATAAGGAACAATCCCGACTTGCTGAATGTTGAAACCTGCGATACTTATAAACGAACGCAGGAGATCATGCGCTATACAAACGAAATCGCAAGGATGACGAGTTCTGCAAATCCAAGTTTTAAGACAGGCAAAACGATGATTTTTGAGTGTGCAAACTTGAAGTTCCAAGCTTGCCATGAAAATAAGAGTTTGGCTTATACGGACAAAGTAATTCAGTATAGTAAGAGTGGTGTTTATGATGTGAATTATATCGTAAATGTTGTATCAAAGATCATCATCGAAACGGACGGAACGGTTACGGTTGAGATGATAAACGGAACAAAGTTAAATGATAGGGAGGTCGGAAATGCAAACGCAGGCAAAAAGAATAGTAACGAAAATAGCTGCGAATCCGATTCTCGTAAAGCAGAGTGACGAAGACGGTCTTTTGCGAGTTGCCGCTTATTGCAGAGTTTCCACCGACAGCGAGGATCAACTTGAAAGTTATAAGGCACAGGTTGCGTATTATACTGATGCAATAGCAAAAAATCCGAGATGGCGCTTCGTCGATATTTATGCGGACGAGGGCATTACGGGAACTATGGCGAAGAAACGCACGAATTTTATGCGAATGATGCGTGACTGTGATAAGGGAAAGATTGACCTGATACTGACAAAGTCAGTTGCGCGCTTTGCGAGAAATACCGTTGACAGTTTGAATTATGTAAGAAAACTGAAAGCGAAAGGGATCGGCGTATATTTTGAAGAACAAGCCCTTGACTCGTTAAAAACCGAGAATGAAATGGCAATCGGTCTGTATAGCGTTCTTGCGCAAGCCGAAAGCGAAAATATCAGCGCAAACGTGCGTTGGGGTATTCAACAACGTATGAAGTCAGGAACATTTAAGTTTCGATATAATCTGCTTGGGTATCGAAAAGGCGAAAACGGTGAGCCGGAAATAGTTGAAGAAGAAGCAAGGTATATTCGTGATATTTTTAATATGTATCTTAACGGCTGCAGCCTTGATCAAATCAAAGATTATCTTGAATCAGAAGGCGTAAAGACCAAAACGGGAAAGACGGTTTGGAGTAAAAGTCTTTTGAAGAACATACTATCCAATGAACGTTATTGCGGGGACTTGTTAATGCAGAAAACATATACGGAGAACTGTATTACAAAGAAGGTAAAGAAAAATCGTGGGGAAATGCCAAAGTATCTCGTGAAAAACAATCATCCTGCTATTGTTACGCAAAGCACATTCAAAATGGTGCAGATGGAAATGGCACGTCGCGGTAACGTAAGGAAAAAAACGGATTCAGGAATAACGGAGCAGGGAAAATACAGCGGCAGATTTGCGCTAACTGATTTGCTTGTGTGTGGAGAATGCGGGAGTCCTTATCGAAGAAAGACGTACAGTAGAAACGGTGTGAATCAACGAGTTTGGCGTTGTTTAAGTCGATTGGAAAACGGTACCGCTTTTTGTGTAGATTCCGTAACTGTTGACGATGAAAAGATAAAACAAGCAGTAATGCGTGGAATAAGTTCTGCCGTTAAGGATCGAAAAGATGTTTTAGATTTGATACTGTCGAATCTTGCCTATGCGGTTACGGGACAAGATGGTGCGCTTGATGTTTATGCTCTTGAAAAACAGTTAAAAGCATTGAATGACATTATGGATGAAACAATGGAACTTGCGGTAAATTCTTCGGGCGATGGCAAACGCTTTCAACAAGAGATAAAAGCTTTAAGTGAACAGATGGTTGTTATAAGAGAACAACTTGAAATGGCAAAAGAAAAAATTGCATCAAACGAAAAAATCAATTCGGAGATAGAGAATATAAAAGAGTATTTATCTTCGAGCGATATTTGTTTTACGGAATATAGCGACGTGACAGTAAGAAGATTGGTTGAGTACATCAGGGTGATGAAAGACAACTCAATTATCATCGTGCTGAAAGGTGGAATTCAAATCCGTGAACCCATAGAAACAAACAATTAAATATATAGAAATGAAAAACACAAGTCCGGCAGAGTTGTCGGACTTTTATCATCTTTGAGTGAAAAACATCGTCTTTTGCTCACAAACCTACTGCAACTTATAAAAATGCAGTGCAGCTATTTCGTACAACAAAGACAAATGAATGACCCATTGGAATCCGAACTATAAGGTTTGGTGTACAATGGGTTTTTTGTATTTTTGTTAGATTTTATAAGGTTTTTCGAGTGTTTTATTGATAAAAATCAATGAAACATTTTTTTAAAATTAAAAATTCGAATTTAAAAAAGAAAAAATGAATAATTTGAGCTGTCTTTTATTAAGAATTTTTTGTTTTATTAATCTAGTCTAATTCTTTTTGTGGCAGAGTTTTATAATCATTATTTTTATGTGGACGTTCAGTATTATAGAAGTTAATATACTTGTTTACGGACCGCTTAAATTCTGCATCAGAGCGATATTTTCTTCTATATAATTCTTCTCTTTTAAAATTTGCAAAAAAAGACTCTACGACCGAATTATCGTAGGGTATATGAGCTCTTGAAAAAGATTGTTCAATATTTACTGATTTTAAATAAGTCATAAAAGTATTTGACTGATAATTTTCGCCACGGTCTGTATGAAATAGTAATCCGTCTTTGGGCTTTGCTGATTTATAAGCTAGCTTAAATGTTGATTTTATAAGTCTGGTATTATTTCTTGTTCTGATTTTATAAGCAACAATTTTTCTGGAAAATAAATCTAAAATAACGCAAATATGAAAGACACTTGTTCTCGTTTTAAAATATGTAACATCGCTCACCCAAATTTCATTGGGTTTACTTGCATAAAAATTTGTTGCAATTTATCTTTGAAAAAAGTTTCTTTTCTTTCTTATATAATTCTTTAGATTTCTGTCATATACTTTTTAAATTTAATTCTTGCATTAATAATCGAACTGTATCTTCTGACGTTTTTATTCCTTGTTTTTTCAGTATTGCAGTAATTTTATCAAAACCATAATTTGTCCGGTTTCGTTATAAACTCTTTGGATTTCCTGTCTAAGCATGTCCTTATGTTGAAAATACCATGCGGCTTCGCATTTATTACGGAAGAGATAATTACAAAAGAAGCCACGCGCAACTTTTAATACATTATATAAAACGTAGGTGTTATATTACCCATATAATTCTTCTAAGGCATTTAATCTATCTTTAAGCGGAGAATTAGGAAACAGTCAATTTTATCAATGACCTCCAACATTTGCTCAAGGTGTTTAATTCGATGTTTCAATTTCTGAATATCTTTGTAAGTAGGTTTTTTGTTATTTCATTTTGCGAACTTTTCTTTAAACTTGCTGAAAGCCAACGATAGATTGTAATTCAGGAAACATTTGTTTCTTTTGAAATCAAAAGAATGGAATCGCCATTTCCGCACTGTTTTTGTACTTTTGTGTAGTTTTTCTTCATAAACTACCTCCTTGTGAAAATATAATAAGCACGATTATAGCAAATTTTTATTGTTTTTGACAAGTGAAAACAATAAAGAGTAAAAATTTTTATGAAAAAATTTACAAATAATGAATAAAATTCTTGACAAATAAATCTTATAGTGATACAATGACAATATGGAGACATGTCATTAAAATAAAAAAGGAGAATTAATATGGCACAAAAAGCGATACGAAGCAATCCTAAACTTGCTGAAATGATTAAAAAGAGAAGAAATGAATTGCATTTGACGATTGAAGAAGCTGCTCAACGAGCTGGCGTAGGGACAAAAACGTGGTGCCGATATGAAGCGGGAGAAGCTATTCGTCACGATAAATATAAAGGCGTTTGTAAAGCTTTGAATTGGATTCAATTCCCTACGGAAGATAATACTGAAGACGCTATTGATTTAGAGAAATATAAAAATCATGAAGCGTGGTCTAAATATTTGGAAAAAAAATTTGGCGAGATTGCGGCGCTTTCTTTCGTAATAGGTAGCGATATATTATTGGATCATATCAAAGAGGATATGGAGGAGTTGTCTAGACTTCCGAAAGGAACGCATATTGGGCAGATAAGTACGTCTTTTATTGAAAGCTTGCTGCCCAAACAATTTCTTATGAATTATGATTATGAATTTTTGTATGTAATGTATTGTGAATTGAAGAGTTTAAGAGTGATTGCGGGAAATGGAAGAGAGATTATTGCACATAGCGTACTGGATGAAATTATATTGTGCCTGATCGTGGAAGAAGCGGAATTTTTAATTGAAGAAGAAAATTTAGAGAATGATAATAATTGGGGTGATTGGGTTTACGATATTTTTGATGATATGGATGTAAGAACTATGTTATATTCCAATTGGTATGTAAGTGAAGGTAATTGTTATCATTTTTCGCATTGGTTGGAAAATCAATTTTATTGATTTAATTTACAATATATCTTTCGCCCCTCAAGATAGCTCATAAGATTCCCCTAAGATAAAAGTATGAATTTTAAGGATTCTTGTTAGTAAAAGCAATGATCGTAAACTTAAAAGCCTATCGCGAGTTCGAGACTACATAATAAAGCACAAAAATATCTTTTTATCATCTATAGCCAATTGTATAAAGGTTTCAATTCGGACATAAGGTCTAAATTGAAACCTTTTTTATTGGAGCTTTAGCGAAAATAAACCCCCAGTTCTACTGGGGGAAGAAAAAACACTT
>ERZ506905.103-NODE-103-length-53364-cov-58.4069_pt1 | contig 53364 bp, 44 predicted proteins | sample MGYA00513175_ERZ506905 | MGnify/ENA metagenome assembly ERZ506905
AGCATCACCTTGCCAAGGTGGGGGTCGCGAGTTCGAGTCTCGTTTTCCGCTCCATTTTTTTGTTTTGTATCTTTAATCATATATTGGTGACATAGCCAAGCGGTAAGGCCGAGGTCTGCAAAACCTCTATTCCCCAGTTCGATTCTGGGTGTCACCTCCAAAATGACATATTCCCTGAGTTTTCTCAGGGTTTTTTTATTGCCATTTTGTTCTAAAAAGCATATAATAAAAGTATAACTAAAACGAGAATAGAGGTTGACTAATGGCAGAGAATAAGTTCAAGTTTACAGATAATTTATTAAAGGTGTATAACTACGCTTTTACTGAGGAAACAACCTATGGTTTTTACAAGCCTAACGAAGCTATGTATGTTGGGGTGCGTATGACTGAGAAGCAGTACAACTGCCCTGGCTGTCATAAGGTTTTTACAGTTAAGATTCGTAATGATAATGATGGGATTCTGTATTTTTCCAAGGGCAGGATTGCTCAGCAGAAAAAGGTTTATGAGAAGCTGGATAAGGATTTTCCTGCTGATTGGGAGCTGATGGAGAAGCCTTATGCTTATCAGCTAATAGGCTACTGTCCAGATTGTGCTGCTGAGAAGCTGGCAGCATCTCAGGAAAATGGCCAGCGAATCAACAATCTATGTCACGAGCTGTATCTCCAGGATATGCTGGTATATGACAAGGCTAGACAGTTCACTACAGATGCTGTGGAGAAATGGCTGGCGGGGATTCAGGAGCCAGAGGAGCTGACTAGATTTGATTTGACCAGACCGGAGATTGTGCAGGAGCTTATCTGGATTATGGTTCTTAGTGATACAGAGGCCTGTGAAAAGGCATTGCAGGAGTATAGGGATGCTGTACAGCCTATTCTCTATGAGCTGAACCGGCTGCTGGAGAAGGCTACACCGGCCTGGAAGGCTTATGCCCCAAGAAGCTCCAGTCTGCCAGAGTCCATGTCTGACGGGGAATATCATGAGTATACCTTGGCTTTTCCAGCCGATGATACGGTAGGTCATGATTTTTATTTCCCTCGCATGGTGGAGAAGTCCAGAGTAGAAATGTTTGTTAAGCAGCCTCGTATGGAGTCTATTCAGGATTTGCTGTCAGATGCTGGCTTCCAGGAGCAGTGGATTGACATGGTTATGGACAAGGCCAACGAGTTAACAAGATAATTGGAGATTAAAAATGAAGCGAATTGTTATGTGTGTACTGGTGCTTTGTATGTGTATGCTGTCTGCTACAGCCTTGGCAGCCAAAAAAACCGGCAGTTTGCAGCCAGAGGATTTTGCTTATAAGGGTGTGGCTCTGGGAGACAATGCTGCTTCCTTGACCGAAAAGCTGGGAGAGGCAGATTTTGACACAGACATTGTGGTGTTGGATCAGACCGTCAAGGCATATATTTATGGTTCAGACTTGAAGATAGCCGTAGATCCTCGTAATAACAAGGTTGTGGCGATTCTTTGCAAGGATAAGGATTACAAGGCCAGGGATGGTGTGACCTATGGATCTACCAGAGCCAAGTTGCTGCAGGTATATGGCAAGGGAGACAAGCTGAAGCGGGATGGGGAGATTTACTATGTTTACCGCAATCCCGAGGATGAAAAGCAAAAGCTGATGCTGTCTCTGGAAACCACTAATTATTATGTAGAAAGCTTCTTGATAACAAGCCTGCCTCTTACAGAGGAGGAACAGGCTGAGTATGATATGGGGGAGTTTCCTACAGAGCTGGAGGATAATCAGGATGATAACAGACTGTCCGGGGGATTTAACAGCCGTGGAGAATGGTGGGCCCAGTACCGGGTTAATGACCACATAACTGTAGGCATTTAATTTAGATAGGATGTAGGGGATTGACAAAAGGAAAGCGGGTGTAGTTTCTTGAATAAAAAGCACTTGATAAGGGTGGCTCAAGGCTTGGAGCCGGCAGATTTGGTGTTAAAAAATGCTGAGGTGTTCCATGTATATACGGGAGAATTTATTCTGTGTGATATAGCCATTGCCGATGGCTATATTGCCGGTACCGGCTCCTATTTTGGCATTGAAGAAATCGATATGCAGGGCAGATATATTACGCCGGGATTCATAGATGCCCATGTACATATTGAAAGCTCCATGTTGACACCGTATCAGTTTGCCAAGGCAGCGCTGCCATGTGGTGTTACCACCATTGTGACAGATCCCCATGAGATTGCCAATGTATGCGGTGCTAAGGGCATTCAGTACATGCTGGATGCCACGGAGCAGCTTCCTTTGAATGTGTACTTTATGCTGCCATCCTGTGTACCTGCTACGGATTTTGAGGATTCCGGGGCAGTGCTGTTGGCAGAGGATTTAGAGCCATTCATGGAGCATCCTAGAGTGCTGGGCTTGGCGGAGGTAATGAATGCTCCGGGAGTATTGCAGCAGGATGAAAATGTTATGGCCAAACTGGATATGGCTGGCAAGGGCCGAATTGACGGTCACGCTCCTGGGTTAACCAGTAGCCAGCTTATGGGTTATGCGGCGGCAGGTATCACTACGGATCATGAGTGTATTACCAAGGAACAGGCCTTGGACAGGCTGCGGGCAGGTATTAAGGTTATGCTGCGGGAGGGTACGGCCGCGAAGAACATGAGAAGCCTTTTGCCAACCGTAAATCCTGATACAGCTCCTTATTTTATGTTCTGTGCAGATGACAAGATTCCAGCAGAACTTTTGGATAGCGGTTATATCAATTACATGGTAAAGACTGCTATTGAAGAGGGTGTCAGTGTAGCCAATGCCTTGCAGATTGCTACTATCAATGCAGCCCGCCACTATGGTATCAAGGATGCAGGAGCTATCTTGCCGGGGCGCAGGGCAGATTTGCTGGTATTTGACAATCTGGATGAATGGAAGCCACGGCAGGTTTATAAGGATGGCCGGCTAGCTGTGGATAATGGCCGGCTGCTGCAGGAGGGCAGGAACTGTGACAGCAGTTCCTTGGAGCATACAGTTAATCTGGCTCCCGTAACAGTGGAGAGCTTCCGCCTGCCTCTCAAGACGGAGATGGCTAATGTTATAGGCCTGGTGCCTTATCAGATTGTTACCAACAAGGCTGCTTTGTCAGTAAAGCGGGTGGATGGCTGTGCTGTTAGCGATGTGGAAAATGATATTCTCAAGCTGGCTGTGCTGGAAAGACATCATGCTACTGGCAATATAGGCCTGGGGCTGGTGAAGGGATTTGGCCTGAAACGGGGAGCTTTGGCCTCTACAGTGGGCCACGATTCTCACAATCTGATTGTTATTGGCACCAATGATGAGGATATGCTGGCAGCTGTGCAAGAGTTGCAGCGTATTGGCGGCGGTATCTGTATTGCAGAGGATGGTCAGATCCGTGGTGCTCTGCCTTTGCCAGTAGGAGGTTTGATGACAAATGAGCCTGCGTTAATGGTAGCCAAGCAGCAGGCAGAGATGATTGCCTTGGCTAGAGAGATGGGAGTACCGGAATTTTATTCCCCATTCCTGACTCTTGCTTTCCTTAGTCTGCCAGTTATACCATCCCTGAAACTGACAGATAGAGGTTTGGTAGATGTAGATTCTTTTAAGTTTATTCCTTTGGAGGTTAAATAATGGTTTCTCTTAACTCAGTTGCTAAGTACAGAAGATTACTGAGTCCTTTTGGCATTGTACGCTTGGTGGTTATGGTGGCTATTGCCTGTCGACTGATGATGCCGGATTGCGGTGTGGCGGCAGGAGAAAGGGTATTACCTGATGCACCCTGGATTACGGCGCCTTCCGCTATAGTGGTGGATATGGCTACAGGTGGCATCATCTATGCCAAGGGAGCGGATGATCGTCGTTATCCTGCTAGCACTACCAAGATTATGACTGGTATTCTGACACTGGAAAATGGTGATTACAATCAGAATGTTACCGTCAGCTCTCATGCAGCCTGGGTGGAAAGCACTGGCTTGTGGGCAGGTCAATCCATGCGGGAATTTGAAATGCTGGAATTGATGCTGTTGGAGTCTGATAATGGTGCTGCTACTGCCTTGGGTGAGACTATAGGAGGCAGCGAGGCTGGCTTTGCAGCTATGATGAATCAAAAAGCTCAGGAACTTGGCATGAGTGGCACCCATTTCGTGAATTGTAATGGTATGCCTGATGAAAATCACTATTCCACAGCTAGAGATATTGCTAAGGTGGCAGCCTATGCTATGAAAAACGAAATGTTCAGACGGATAGTAGCCAGCCCAAAGATCATTATGCCGGATTGGGAAAATCCAGGCAGTACATATGAGGCAGAGAATACCAATAAGCTGCTGGAAAGCTATCCTGGCTGTATTGGTGTCAAGACGGGTTATACCAATGCGGCAGGTGGCTGTTTGGTTTCGGCAGCCAGTCGTAATGGCAGGGAGCTTTTGTGTGTGGTGCTGAAGTCCTCAGATATGGATACCAGATTCTCTGATTCTGCTGCTTTGCTGGATTATGGTTTCCTTTGTGCAGAGAATGGCTTGGCAGAGCTGCCACGTAATTGACAGATTTATGTAGTTTTGTTATTCTGTAAGGAGTGATACGTCATAATAATTATGGTTTATCACTCCTTATTTTTCTTAGTGAGGAGATACAATGAACGTAGAACATATTCATCACTATAGCCATCATTTGGATCGAGAAATGAACATCAGGGTATATGGCCATGATGGTTTGCCATTGGTGGCTTTTCCATGTCAGAATGGAGATTGTTATAATTACGAAGGCTACGGCTTTTTGGATAATATTGCTGATTTTATTGAAGGCGGCGCTATCCAGCTGTATGTGGTAGATACAGTGGATATAGAGAGCTGGTCTGATGTACATGGGGATAAGGGCTGGAGAGCCTGGCGACAGGAGCAGTATTATCACTACATTGTGGAGGAGGTATTGCCCTGCATTTATTCCCGCAATCATAGCGGTAAAATGCCTGTGGCTTTTGGCTGCAGCTTAGGAGCAACCCATGCAGCCATTGTTTTCTTGCGTCGGCCTGATTTATTTGGAGGTTGTTTGGCTTTGTCCGGGGCCTATGATGCCAAATATTTCTTTGATGGCTGGATGAATGATGTGCTGTATCGCAATTCTCCGGTACATTTTATGGAGAATCTGCCAACGGACCATTGGTATGTGGGCCTGTACAATCAGCGGAAGCCTATTTTCTGCGTGGGACAGGGACCTTGGGAGGATGAAGGACGGCGTACAACAGCTATTCTCAGGGATATTTTCCAGGCCAAGGGCATTGGTGCCTGGTGTGATTTCTGGGGCTATGATGTGGATCATGACTGGCCTTGGTGGAAAAAGCAGATGCGTTATTTCCTGCCATTTTTACTGGAATAGGAGAAAGAAAAGGGTAATGGTAGAATAAACTAGGAAGGAAAAACTAATGAATTTTGTATTTATTTCACCACATTTTCCTCGCACCTATTGGTTATTTGCCAATAGGCTGAAGCGGAATGGGGTAAATGTTCTGGGAATTGGAGATTGTCCTTATGATGGTTTGGAGGATAATGTTCGGGATTCTTTGACGGAATATTACTATGTGCAGGATATGAAGGATTATGAGCAGGTTTTCAAGGCAGTAGCTTTCTTTTCCTTCAAATATGGTAAAATTGACTGGCTGGAGTCCAATAATGAATTTTGGTTGGAGCAGGATGCCAGATTGAGAACTGACTTCCATATTACTACAGGCGAGCAGTATGCTGATATTGGCCGCATAAAGAAAAAATCCTCTATGAAGGAATATTACAAAAAAGCTGGTATTCCTACAGCAAGGCTTCATATGGTATCCACTCTGGAGGCGGCTAGAGAATTTGTGAACCAGGTTGGCTATCCAGTGATCGTCAAACCTGATGTAGGGGTTGGTGCTAATGATACCTATGAGCTGAAGAATGAGGATGATTTAAAGGCTTTTTTTGACGATGATCAGAATATTTCATATGTAATGGAGGAGTTTGTGCCAGGGAAGATATTGTCCTATGATGCTATATTGGACAATAAATCCCAGCCACTGATGGAGGCGTGTACAGAGTGGCCTCCATCAATTGTGAATATTGTAAATGAAAAGCTGGATTTGGCTTATTTTGTCCGGGCAGATGTGCCTGAAACATTGAAAAATGCTGGCCGTGCTACGGTTAATGCCTTTGGTGTAAAAAGTCGTTTTGTCCATCTGGAATTTTTCCAGTTGGAGCATGACAAGGAAGGATTGGGCAAGGCTGGGGATTTTGTTGGCTTAGAGGTGAATATGCGCCCTGCTGGAGGCTATACGTCAGATATGATGAATTATGCCCGTAGTATGGATGTTTATCAGATTTGGGCGGATATGGTAACTGATAATCGCAGGATTCAGGCAGATACTCACGAGAATTACTTCTGTGTTTATGCCGGACGGCGGGATCAGTTCAGCTATGTTCATTCTCCAGAGGAAATTAGCAAGAAATATGGCAATAATATTGTTACGGCTGAGAGAATGACGGAATTGAATGTGCCTCGAATGGGCAATCAGTGCTATATTGTTAAGTTGAAAACTGAGACTGAGGTTCATGAGTTTATCAAGTTTGTAACTCAGCGAAAGTGAGGGAGCATAAATGAAGAAAATTGTTATGTGCCTTACACTGGCGCTGGTTTTTATGACCACTGCCTGTGCAGCAGGTTCATTTTGGGATTTTAAGAAAGATGAAGGAGAGAGTAAAGTGGCAAATCGTATCGCAGTTTTTGATACCAACATGGGTGAGTTTGAGATTGAGTTGTTTGAGGACAAGACTCCTATTACCACCAAGAATTTTATTGATTTGGCTCAGGAGGGCTTCTATGATGGAGTAATTTTCCATCGCATTATTGATGGGTTCATGATTCAGGGCGGAGATCCTACTGGTACTGGCATGGGTGGCCCAGGCTATACCATTGAGGATGAATTTACCCCAGAGCTGACTCATGAAAGCGAGGGTATTCTGTCTATGGCTAATACCGGCCGTCCTCACACTGGCGGTTCTCAGTTCTTTATTACCTTGGCAGCTACTCCTTGGCTGGATGGTCATCATACTGTATTTGGCAAGGTTATTAAGGGTATGGAGGTTGTTCGTGAGATTGGTCATGTTAAGACTGGTCCACAGGATCGTCCTGTACATGATGTAGTTATTAACAAAATTACTATCAAGGATGCTGAATAATGGCTAAAGCTGTGGCACCGGTTCCTGTTAAGGGAGCCGGTGCCTATACTTATATTTTGGAATGTAATGATGGCAGCTTGTACACAGGCTATACAGTGGATTTAGTGCACAGGCTGGCTATGCACAATGCAGGCAAGGCCAGCAAATGTACCAGAGGCCGCCTGCCAGTAAAGCTGGTTTATTACGAAGCTTTCGCCACCAAGCAAGAAGCTATGAAGCGGGAATGTGCTATAAAAAAGCTCAGTCGAAATGCAAAGCTGGCTTTGATATTAGCCAAGTGCGAGGGAGGCTGACAATATTATGTTAATGCATCAAATTGATATTCAAGATAAGATTCCATTTGAGATAATAGATAAAACTAATAATTTGCAGCAGGAGATAGAAAATATAGAAAACGGTGTGGGACTTAGCAAGGTTTACGATTCAACAGATGAGATGTACAAGGATTTAGGAATATGAAGCTTTCGCGATCATATGTTGACAGGTGACTATGTTCGATTGTATACTTTTGTAAATATGAAAAAATATTAACAATAAGGAGGTGTGGTAGCGTGGATCAAACTTATCCGTATATTGCATCTTTGACCAGAGAGCCATTCCTTTTTTACGAGATGCGTTCTACTGCAAAGTTAATGGCAGAAGGAAATTCTGATGATGCGATTGTAAAAGAAATTGTAGAGCAGAATCTTTTCCAATATCCAACGGAAAAATCTATCTCACGCATGGCGAAAACTTGCATCAAACGGCTTTATGCACTAGAAGATGCTTCTCTGGTTTCTGCGATTGCGTCACAGCCAACAGATGTAGCAAAACAGATTTGTTTGTATGCATTGATGAAGCAAAGCAGGCTGGTATGGGAATTTATGCTTACAGTCATTGGCGAGAAGTACAGATTAAGGGATACGTCTTTTGGTAAGATTGATTTGAATATATTTTTTTTGCGCTTGCAGGAGCAGAATGATACCGTGGCTTCTTGGAGCGATACCACAATAACAAAGTTAAAACAGATCATTGCCAGAGTGCTTGTTGAAACAGAATATCTCGACAACCTCAAGGCAGATCATTTAAATCCGGTATGGCTGCATCCTGTTTTGGAGAATGCCATCAGAAGCAATGGCGATACGGCGGTACTGCCAGCGTTTAATTGCTTTTCGTAGGAGGTAGCCAATGAGTGACATAAAAGAACGTTTGGACAAAGTTCGTGTATTGATCCAGGAACCGGAGTTTCTGGAAGGCAAAGGACTCAGCAATGAGGTGAATATCAGAATCTTCTGCTATGAACCGGAGAATGAAATGGTTGTCCGCCATTTTGTGAAGCAACTGGAAACCGATCAATCCTTAGACTGTCATTTGATCGTTTGTAATTTATACAAAACATTCATTTCTATCTGCGATGATATGGACATCACAGATGCAATTCCAGATATGGAAGAAGCTGATGGGAGCGTTTATCTTCTAGAGCAGCTTAACTCCGCCATCGGCAATGGAGAGTTTGCTGATAAAATACAGTATGAGCCACACGAACCGGGTGATGTGCTGATGCTGACAGGTGTGGGCGAGGTGTTTCCGTTTATGCGAATCCATACTTTACTGGAAGCCTTGCAACCGTATTTTTCGGATGTTCCAATTTTAGTCATGTATCCAGGTGAGTTTGATGGTCGTCATGTGAAACTGTTCAATCGTCTGACACCAAATGATTATTACCGGGCATTCAATGTCATAGATTAAGGGGGATAAAGCCATGGTAATTCGAGATATGTTTGCGGATGACATTAATCGCAAAATCAATGGTGTAATTAAAGTAGATCAGGCTGCTGATGATGTAATTGAGCAGGAATTAAATGAATATGTAATTACCAGAGAATTGAAGAAACACTTCATTACTTTTTTCAATTACTATGGTGAAGCTTTTGAACAACCGACAACTGATATGGGTGTTTGGATTTCTGGTTTCTTTGGTAGTGGTAAATCTCACTTCCTGAAAATGCTTTCCTACCTTCTGGAAAATAAAGAAGTAAAAGGCATCCATAGTGTGGAGCGTTTTCGTAAAAAGTTTGAGGACGATCCAGCAACTTTTATGCTGATTGACCGTGCAACAAAGGGAACAACGGAAACAATTCTGTTCAATATTGATATTGAGGGATTTAGCAATAAAGACAAGACTGCTGTACTTCGCGTTTTTGCCAAGATGTTCTACAACCATCTGGGGTTTTACGGTGAAAATCTGAAAGTTGCCATGATGGAGCGTTATATTGACCAGCAGGGTAAGACTGAGGAATTTCGCAGAGTTTTTGAAGAAAAGAAAGGCAAGTCCTGGCTGGAAATGCGCCGAGCCTTTGCTTTCAATGGCAAGGTCATCATCCCGACACTGATGGAAGTTTTGGATATGAGTGAGGACGATGCTAGGGCATGGTTCAATGACAAAACGGCAACAGAAATTTCTATTGCACAGCTTGTGGAAGATATGAAAGCTTATGTAGATACAAAGCCTGCCAACTTTCGTTTGCTGTTTATGATTGACGAGGTTGGTCAGTATGTGGGAACGGATACCGATATGCTTTTGAATCTTCAGTCTCTGACTGAGAAAATAGGAAGTGAATGTGAAGGTAAAATTTGGGTGATTTGCACTGGACAGGAAGCCATTGATGAAATCATCAAAGTTCGTGCCGATGAGTTCTCCCGAATTCAGGCTCGTTTCAAAACAAGATTGAGCTTATCTTCTTCCTCCGTGGACGAAGTTATTCAGAAGCGTATTCTGAAAAAGAAGCCGGAAGCAACGAAAGATCTGGAATGCGTTTATGAGCAGAATGATTCTGTTCTGCGCAATCTGTTCAGCTTTAGCGACTCTATTCTGGATATTAAAGGTTATTCTGGTCCAAGGGAATTTACAGAGAACTTCCCATTCGTGCCATATCAGTTCATCATCATGCAGAAAGTATTTGCTGAAATCCGGAAGCACGGAAATTCAGGCAAGCACCTGTCTGGAGGTGAGCGTTCCATGCTCTCCGGTTTCCAGGAAGCTGCCCAGAAAATTCAGAAGAAGGATGAATACGCACTTGTTCCGTTCTTCCAATTTTATGATACCGTACATACTTTTTTGGATGGTTCTATCCGTCGGGTAATCGAGCGTTGTCAGAAAGCTGCCGACAACGGCGATGGCATCGAACAGCAGGATGTGGATGTACTGAAACTTCTGTACTTAGTTCGATACATTGATGATATTCCGTCCAATCTGGACAATATTGTTATCCTCATGGCAGACGATATTCGTGTAGATAAGATTATCATGCGCAAAGCTATCTGTGGATGCCTTGAACGTTTGATAAGCCAGAACTATATTGGCAGAACTGGTGATACTTATAACTTTCTGACCGACGAGGAACAGGACATTCAGCGTGAAATCCGGGATACTAATGTAGATACCGCTTCTATCGTGGAGCGTATCGCTCAGATGATTTACGGTGATATTTTCACAACCAAGAAGTTCCGTTATGGAAAATATGATTTTGCTTTCGATCAGATGGTGGATGGCATTACGGTTGGTGTGTCAACAGGGGGTATGCATCTGCGTTTCCTGACCGTGGCAACAGATGTTATTGAAAAATCAGATTATCGTCTGATGACAGAATCCAAAGGAAACGAAGCTATCGTTGTTTTGGCTGATACGCCCTACTATGAATCTCTGGAATCTGCCATGAAGATTCGCAAGTATGTAAAGCAGAGAAATGTAAGTCAGCTTCCTAAGAGTGTGCAGAAAATTATCAGCGATCAGCAGGACGAAGCCGGAAAATATGAGCTGAGTGCCATGACCGAATTGCAAAATGCTATTGAAGGGGCGCAATTCTATGTAGACGGTGAGCATTTGAAAATCAAAGCCGGAAATGCCAAGAGCAAGATTGACCAGTCTCTTGAATATCTGGTTGCTCATGTATATAGTAAGCTGAACCTGATTACAGATAATGTGGGCAGTGATGCAGATATTATTGCGATTCTGACAGGTACGGTAACAGCATTTGCAGGTCTGGAGGCAAACCGTGATGCTGCTTCCGCTGTGGAAGAATATCTGGAAATGCAGGATGCAAAAAAACTGCCGACTTCTATGGCAGATGTGCAAAGCAAATACAGTGTGATTCCGTATGGTTGGAAAGAAATCGATATTGCTGCGGTTGTAGCACAGCTGATTTATGCTCAGAAAGTAACCATCAAGTATGCAGGCAATACTATTCAGCCGGATGATCCGAAATTACCGGATATGCTCCGCAAAAAGAGCGAGATCGGCAAGACTTCCATCAGCAAGCGTAAAACCATTTCCGCTGCGATGATGCGTGATGCAAAATCAATGCTCCGCGATTACTTTGATATTATGGATGTGCCGGATGATGAAGATGGTCTGATTCGCTTTGTGACTGAGGAATTCAGTGAACAGCGTAACTATTATGTTTCTCTGGATGCACGTTATGACGGACATAAATACCCGGATCGTGCATTGGTACAGGAATCAATTCATCTGCTGGACGATGTGCTTTCTCAAAAGAAAGACAATATTGCCCTGATTGAGCGTATGGTGAAAAAAGAAGATGCTCTCTTTGATAACAAGGAAGCCATGAGCAATGGCATTGAAAATTTCTTCAAGACACAGGTGACAGTATTCGACCAGGCAGTGCAGTTTGAAAAATCTCTGCGTGATGATCTTGAGCGAATTGCGGAAAATGAGGAGGCACATAAGGCACTGAATACCATTCGTTTGATTACGCTGGTTCAGACCGGAAGTAAGTTCAATTATACCCGGATTCGTGAACTGAATCCTTTGATGGATACAGTTCGTGTTGCCCATGATAAGATGTTAGAAGAAAAACGTATCGAGGTTCTGGAAACTGTTCGTCAGTGTATGGAAGCAACTCACACTGCCGCAAGTGGTGATCCTAGGGCATCCCATCTGATTGAAAAATCAGATCGATATTTCAGCCAGTGCAAGGCGAAAATCGCAGAATTAAAGAGCCTAGCCCTTCTGGATGCCATGTTCCTGCCTATGTGCCAGTACAAAGATAATACAGTCAGCAATATCGAGGCTGTGCTGAAACCGTCTGCACCGAAACCGTCAGTACAGACAGCACAGCCAGGAAAAGAAACAGCTCCAGTAAAGAAAAAAGTGGTTCGTGCCTATAACCGTCAGGTTGTATTTCAGACAAAGAGTCTACAGACCGAAGCAGACATTGATGATTATGTAGAGAAGATTCGTTCTCAGTTGAAACAGTTATTGAAAAATTGTGATGAGATTCGGTTAAACTAAGATTATGATGATTAAAAATAAAATAGTGGTGGAGGTTTTATATGTGGCTTAAAGAAATTACAGTTTCAAATTACAAAGCAATTCGTGAAATGAGTATAGGATTTCAGCAAGGTGTTAATCTGTTAATAGGTGATAATGGAGTTGGCAAAACATCAGTTTTAGAAGCGATTACAGTTGCATTTGGTGATTTCATTAATGGTATGTCTGGAGTGGCAAAAAAAGGAATTTTATCAAATGATGTTAGAATGGATACAAAAATGATTTCCGATGCTTCGCAGGGAATTATTCATTACACTCCGATTACGATTACATCAATATTTTATACGGAAGATGGGGAAAAGAATGGAGAAGTTACAAGAAGGGATGAAACCGCAAAGTCGAAAACAAGATTTTTGGGAAAGCAAATCTCTGATTATGTAAATAAAAAAGTGAATGATTTGTCAGAAGAACTTCCGTTGTTTTGCTATTACAGTACATCCAGGCTAGCACCACCTAAAAGGGAGGATTATGGAACTGTCAGTAAAAATAAACTGAATGATAGGAGATGTGGATATATTGGATGTATGGAAAACAACTTGGATATTAAGGCTTTAAAGACATGGTGTTTTAAAATGGAGATGGCCGCTTTTCAACAAAATAAGCAGATTGCGGAATATCAGGCATTCAAAGAAATTGTGGCAGATTTTATGTATCAAATGAATGAACTTGAGGAAAAGCCGCAAGTTACTTATTCAAGAGCATTTGAGGACATTGTTTATACGGAAAATGGAGAAACAATACCAGTCAATTATTTAAGTGCTGGATATCAGTCATTATTATGGATGGTTATGGATATGGCTTTTCGTATGGCAATTTTAAATCCAGGGAAAGCATCCTTGAATCAATGCGAGGGGATTGTATTAATTGATGAAGTGGATATGCATTTACATCCTAAATGGCAGTGGAAGATTGTTGACGCATTACAGAAAAGTTTTCCGAAAATACAGTTCATACTTGCAACTCATTCTCCTATTATTATCTCTTCTTGTAAAAATGCTACATTACTAGAGATTGATGGCAAGCAGGAAGTTTCAAATTTGTCTGATGCATATGCGTATTCTGTGTCAGATGTTCTTTCTTATAGGCAGGGAAGTTCTGAAATTCCAGATAAATTGAAGCAACTGTCAAAACGATTTGAGATTAATATTAATTCAAAGGAATATGAGACTGCAAAAGGAACCCTTAAGCAAATGATGGATATATATGGAGAAGATAACAGTCTTGTAAAAAAAGGAAAATTCAAGTTAAGAATGGCAGGGATAAATTTAGATGATTTACATTAAAAAAGGAGAGCCGGTAGAAAGTGTACAGAAAGAACTGAAAGAAAAGGCAGCATCGTCTGAATGGCAGCACATATCTGAGACAGATACTACTGCTATGAGAAGATTTTTTGATCAGTTATCATGCAAAAAGGAAATTCGGCAGTGCCTTTTAGAAGAACAGCATTACTTGTGTGCATACTGCATGAGTGTAATTGAAAACAAAGAACTTCATATGTCTATTGAACATCTTGTGCCATTAAGTAAATGCAAGGAACAGGTATTTAATTACAAAAATTATCTTGGCGTATGTAAAGGTGGGGCTGACATTCCCCGTGATAGAAATAAATGTATTTGTTGTGATGCAAGTAAAGGAAATAAAGAATTGCAATGTATAAACCCATTTGATGAAGATCAGATGAACCAGATTAGGTATCTGTCAGATGGAATTATTTATTATGAACGAAGAAAATTTGACAGTGAAGAATATAAAAAAGCAATAGAAGAAGACCTGTTTGAAACTTTGAAGTTAAATGGGGAATATGATCAGACAAATGGAATTGTAAAAAAAGATACAAAAACATCATTAGTTAAAAATCGAAAAGATGCTTATGAAGAATGTGAGAATTACATAGCAGAATTATATGAGAATGATATGTTAACGAAAGAAAAGATTGAGACAGATTTACAGAATATTATGAAAAAGGATTATTATGAAGCATATGATGGAGTTCGTATATTTTTATTAAAAATAGCATATGAGAATTTACAGGAAAACGGACAGATTTCTAAAATGTAAGGGAGTATACTTATGGACAAGAATGCGATTAAAAAATTTGCTATCTGGGCAAGAACAGAGCTGATCGCCCGTGTTTCCCTGAAAGGTGTGGAATACGGTATTACAGAGACTCACATTGAGGATGCCAACGCAGACAGCGTTGGCGGCAAGGTCCTTACTTCTGAGGAAAAGAGACAGCGTCAGGCTCTGATTGCCGAGATTAACGCTAAGGGGTATAAGCAGGTCATGGAGGAGGTTGCTTATACTTGGTTTAACCGCTTTTCCGCTCTGCGCTTCATGGAAGTCAACGGCTATCTTCCTTCCCATGTGCGTGTATTCACGGATGAGGAAAACAACTTTAGACCGCAGATTATAACCGAAGCCATTCATTTAGATTTAGATGGACTGAATATGGAAAAGGTCTATGAGCTGAAAGAAGCAGAAAAAACCGAAGAACTGTATAAATATTTGCTGATTGTGCAGTGCAACGCTTTGAATAAGATTCTGCCGGGAATGTTCCAGAAACTTTCGGATTATACAGAACTTCTTCTGCCGGACAATCTGCTTCGCGAAGGCAGTGTCATTCAGCAGATGATCGAGTTGATACCGGAGGATGACTGGAAGGATGCTGTCCAGATTATCGGCTGGTTGTACCAGTATTATAACAGCGAGAAAAAAGCTGATGTTTTTGCAGCATTGAAAAAGAATGTGAAAATCACAAAAGAAAACATTCCAGCAGCAACCCAGCTTTTTACACAGGATTGGATTGTTCGCTACATGGTAGAGAACAGCCTTGGTCGTTTATGGCTGGAGGGACATCCGGATGTTAAGAGTCAGCTTCTGCCTACAGAGGAAGAACAGTCTGCTTATGCTGCCGGAAATCGTACCCCCGAAGATACCAAATGGCATTACTATCTGGAGGAAGCGGAGCAGGAGCCGGAAGTGCAGGCACAACTGGCCGAGATTCGTAAGGAATACGCAGCATTGACACCAGACCAGCTAAAAGTTATTGACCCATGCTCCGGTTCTGGTCATATCCTTGCATATATGTTTGATGTGCTGATGAAGATTTATGAATCCTACGGCTATACCACCCGTGAAGCAGTGGCAAGCATTGTAGAGAATAATATTTACGGTCTGGATATTGATGACCGTGCGGCACAGTTGGCTTATTTTGCAGTAATGATGAAAGCCCGTCAGTATGACCGCCGTTTCTTCAGCTGTGGCATTCAGCCCCATGTATATGCTATTGTGGCGAGTAATAATGTAGATGAATTTGTTTTGGATTATTTCTGCAATGGAGATATGAAGCTCACAGCAGCTATGGATACAATCATCAAAGAGCTGCATGACGCAAAGGAATACGGCTCTATTCTGACTGTAACACAGCAGGATTGGTCTGCTCTGTACGACCGTTTTGCAGAGATTCGGGAAGATATAAATATGTTCCGAGACACGGCACTAAGAGAATTATTGCCATTGGTGCAGGTGGCAGAAGCACTGGCACAGAAGTATGATGTGGTAGTGACGAATCCGCCGTATATGGGTAGCTCTGGTATGGGGACAAAATTATCAGATTTTGTCAAAAAAAATTATCCAGATAGCAAGAGTGATTTGTTTGCGGTATTTATCGAATGTTGTGGACGGATGACTAAAAAGAATGGCTATCAGGCAATGATTACGCAACACGCTTGGATGTTTATTAGTAGTTTTGAAAATCTAAGAGGAAAAATACATAAAAAGAAATTCGTTAGCCTTGTTCATTTGGGAATAAAGGCGTTTGAGGAAATTGGAAATGATGTGGTTCAAACTTGTACCTTTGTTGTACAGGGAAAAATGATTGAAGAGTATGTTTCAAAGTTTGTAAGACTTGTAGACTGCAAAAATTATTATGAGAAAGAAAAAGAATATTTAGCAGGTCATTATCAGTTTATATCAAAAGTATCAAATTTTAAAAAAATACCGGATATGCCATTTGCGTATTGGGTGGGGAACCAATTTATTGCAAATTTTGCAGATTCTAAATATATAGATTATTATGGAATTTTAACTGGGTCTCAAAATATTACTGGAGATAATAGAACATATTTACGATACTTTTGGGAGGTTTCAAATATTTCAGTAGGAAACAGATGGTATTTTTATGCTAAGGGTGGAGATTATAGACAATATTATGGTAATCTTACGTTTGTTATTGACTGGTCAGAAAAAGCAAGAAATTTTTACAGCACAAATAAAACATCAAATCTCTTAAACAAAGAGTTTTGGTTTAAGCCGGGAATTACTTATTCTGCAATAACAAGTAGGGGAACAGGTTTTAGGTATTTACCAGAAGGATGCATATTTGATAAAGGAGGTCCTTCTATCAATTTATATAGTAATATTCCTGAAATTTTGGCAATCTTAAACACGAATGTTGCAAAGTATTATTTTTGGGTGTTTAATCCATCAATTAATTTGCAAGTGAGAGATGTTAAAAATTTTCCAATTATTCTGTCACATGATGAAAAAGTAATAAAAATGGCAGAAGTAAATCTGGAATATTGTAAACAGGATTGGGATTCTGTTGAAATTTCTTGGGATTTTAGGCATCATCCTTTAAAGCGTGAAGTTTCTACTATTGCGGAAGCTTTTGAGCAGTGGCAAGCAGAATGTGATGATCGCTTTTATCAGTTGAAAGCAAACGAGGAAGAACTTAATCGTATTTTTATTAATATTTATGGGTTAAAAGAAGAACTGACACCAGAAGTTGAGGAAAGGGATGTTACAGTTCGCAAGGCTGACCTTGGCAGAGATATTCGTTCCTTTATTTCTTATGCGGTTGGCTGTATGTTTGGTCGCTACTCTCTGGATGTAGACGGACTTGCCTATGCAGGCGGAGAATGGGACAAGGTGAATTCCTCCGAAGGAGGCAGAGAGGGCACCCTGGGGTGTGCCAGCAAGTATGCGTCTTTCGCTGCGGATAAGGATAACATTATTCCGATTTGCGATGATGAATACTTTGAAGATGATATTGTCGGTCTATTCGTGGAATTTGTGAAAACAGTTTACGGTGCAGATACGCTGGACGAAAATCTAAAATTCATTGCGGATGCTCTGGGGGGGAAAGGTCAGCCCAAGGATGTGATTCGGAATTATTTCCTGAGGGATTTCTATTCTGACCATTGCAAGATTTATCAGAAACGCCCGATTTACTGGTTGTTTGACAGCGGTAAAAAGAATGGTTTTAAGGCTCTGATTTATATGCACCGCTATCAACCAGACACCATTGCTCGTATCCGTACCGACTATGTCCATGAACAGCAGGCTCGTTATCGCACAGCTATTGCTGATCTGGAACAGCGTATTGTAAATGCTTCTACTGGCGAGCGTGTAAAGTTGAAGAAAAAGCTGACCACCTTGCAGGCACAGGATACTGAAATCAGAAACTACGAGGAAAAGATACATCACCTTGCTGACCAGATGATTTCCATTGATTTGGACGATGGGGTGAAGAAGAATTATGCAATTTTTCAGGATGTTTTGGCTAAAATAAAATAAGGATGGATTGCATACGATGGGTGAAAAAATTAAAAATTCTAATGAGTTGGAGTTTGTCGTATTTTGCATTGAAAATGTAGCGACAAAGCTGGGTGTGGAGGCAGAACGTGTCTATAAGGCATTTACCGAACAGAGTGATATTTTGCATGGCTACATTGTACCGGAATATGAAGTGTTGCATACCCAGAGTCGGGAATATATCGTTGATGACCTTATTGATGTAATGAAAGAAAAGGGGGTGGCAGTATGATTCTCTATCATGGTTCTTTCTTAGAGATAGCAAAGCCTGATTTGCTTCATTCCCGCTTTAATGTAGATTTCGGGCGTGGCTTCTATGTTACACCCCTGTATGAACAGGCAGCAAAATGGTGCGGCAAGTTCAAACGTCGTGGGAAAAATGGTATTATCTCCCGGTATGAATACAATAAAGACCAGGAAGCAGAACTGAAAACATTGAAATTCGATTCTTATTCCGAAGAATGGCTGGATTTTATTCTGAACTGCCGTAGGGGAAAAGATTTGACAGATTATGATCTGGTTGTAGGCGGCGTTGCCAATGATAAGGTGTTCAATACCGTGGAGCTGTTCTTTGACAGGTTGATTGATAAGACAGAAGCCATCAACCGCCTGCGTTACGAAAAGCCAAACCTGCAAATTTGTTTTCGCACAGAGAAAGCATTGTCGCTGTTGCATTTTGAAGGAAGTGAAACACTATGATAGCAAATCCAATTTTACTTCAAAAAAAATATAGCCGTGTCATTGAGTGCTTTGCTAAAAGGCAGGGGCTTTCACTGGATGCGGCGTTGGATTTCTTTTATCATTCTCAGGTTTATCAGCTGCTCCGTGACGGTGTTTCTGATATGCATTGCATGAGCGATGAGTATCTGGCAGAGGAACTGGAACAGGAATATGCCGAGAAATCTGCTGGCTAAGTGCTGTTAAACAGCTAGATGCTACAAAAGGTGCCGGGCAAGCACAAATAAAATGCTGGATATTATGGAAGGAAATAAAGTGACTTATGGATACCGACAAAGTAATACAAGACTTGAACCGCAGGTTTGCTGCACCTCTGCCAGAATTTTATCAGCGTCGTATCATCTTTTGGTACGATGAAGATAAGGAATTTGAGGATAAACTTGATGAAGTGGTTCTGGAAAATGCAAAGGTAATTGCTTTGACTGGCAATAATGCGTTTTCTGTGAAGAAACTGCTTTCGCTAGATGATTTGACCACGAATTATCTGTTTTATAGTCCATTAGCATATAATCGCCTGGATGATAACTGGCTTCTGGATGTAGAGCTTTACAGTGAAGCGTTCCGGGCAGACTTGATTTCCATCTGGATGGATGAGATGGGGCTTGTATCGAATCCGGCCATGCGGAAGCAGGTAAAGAATTATCGTGCTTATTTCAATGCGAAAGACCGCCGCTTGAAAGTCAGCACACAGAATGAAATTCCGGCAACGCCTGCACAGTTGCACATGGCTGTCATGGCGGCAATGTGTGGATTGAAAGACGCACAGCCGAATATGATTCTCCGCAGTGTATTCCGTGCCGGACTGGATTTGAAGAACAATACTGTTTATCAGGATTTTTTAAAATATCATGCAGATGGTGCATTCTGGGCGATGGTTCGCCAGGGATGCGGATTTGTGGAGGAAGAACCAGACCTTGGACGGCTGGCAATTCATTTATTGTTGACCGCTGCTACTCGTACTATGCGGCAGGAGTATCTTGCTGGATTGGATGGATTCATTTCCATGCCGCATCAGGCATATTGCTATGATTTCATTTCCGAATGGCTTCATAGCGACAAGGTGAATTCCAGCGAAGCTGGAAGAGAGTGTGGTCTGGGCTGGGATATTCAGCAGTTATATGATGTGGCACGGTATGTTGAAGATGAAGCCCATCTGCACCAACGGTTTGAAAAGCTGACGGTAGATGATTTGGCAGGAACTGAGTGCTTCCCCTGCATTAACGAAGTGATTTTGGCAAAGCTGATGACAGAAATCAGCGATCATATTATTGATGTGGATACGATTACTTCCATTGTTGAAAAGCGTAGAACTTGTGCATGGTATGAACCATTTGAGAATTTCTATGACGGTATCCTGCAAGTGGCGAATATGCAGAGCTTTTTCAAGGAACACTCTGCCGGATTTCATACTGCCGAAGCGAAAGGCATCTGGAAAGAATATACGGAAAGTTACTATCAGATGGATACCTATTACCGTTTGTTCCAGCTGAGCTTCCAAAAGAGCTTAGAGACTACTAATATTTTGTTGGATGATCTATTCAAGCACGTTGTCGATAAAGTGGAAGGACTCTATACGCATTGGTTTTTAAGCGAGTTGGGTAATAACTGGTCAGATGTGTGTGCGGAGGAACTTGCAACTTATGGTAAAGTTTTGGAAGTGCCGCAGCAGGAAGAATTTTATCATTCCCGCATTAAGAGTTCGGATACCAGGGTATTTGTGATTGTTTCAGATGCTATGCGGTATGAAGTGGCGGCTACGATGGCAGATCAGCTTCAGAGAGAAACACAGAGCAAGGTTTCTATCAGCAGTATGCAAAGCATTTTTCCTTCTATTACAAAGTTTGGTATGGCAGCATTACTGCCACACAAAGAACTGACAGTAGAGGTTCGGAATGATGTTTTGACGGTTCTGGCAGATGGTCAGTCTACAGCAAGTACTTATCGGAACAAGGTTCTGAAATCAGAAAACCCGGCGAGTGTAGCTTTAAAATATAATGACATCATTGCCATGAAACGAGCAGAACGAAGTGCACTGGTAAAGGGCATGAATGTGGTTTATATTTATCACGATACCATTGATGAAGCTAGCCATACTTCTGACACAGTTGTTTTCTCAGCTTGTGATAAAACAATTTCAGAACTAAAGAATCTTGTGCGTATTATTGTAAATGAATTTGGGGGCACGAATATTTTGATTACGGCTGACCATGGATTTCTTTATACATATAGTCCCCTGACTGAGGATGATAAGGTAGATAAGACCAGTTTTAACGGTATGGATGTGGAATATGGCAGACGTTATGCAATAATGCAAAAAGGTGCACAGCCGAATTATCTGTTGCCAGTGAAATTACTGGGCGGCAAAACAGAATTTGATGGATTTACACCGAGGGAAAGTATCCGTATCAAGATGAATGGTGGTGGCATGAACTTTGTTCATGGGGGTATCAGCTTGCAGGAAATGGTCGTTCCGGTGATTGAGTACCACTATCTCCGTAATGATTCTATGGAATACAAGCGTAATAAACAGAAGTATGACACCAAACCGGTAACAGTCAATTTGCTGTCTGCAAACCGTAAAATCAGCAATATGATTTTTTCACTGAATTTCTATCAGAAGGATGCAGTCAGCGCAAACCGTGAAGCGGCCACATATCAGGTTTATTTTACGGATGAAAACGGCAAGCAGATTAGTGATGTTCAGAAGATTATTGCAGATAAGACCAACGACAACGGTGCAGAAAGAACTTTCCGCTGCCAGTTTAATCTGAAGTCTCTGAAATATAGCAATACCGCTAATTACTATCTGGTAATTGCAGATGAACAAGGATTGCAGATGCCGCAGCGTGAGCTGTTCCAGATAGACATCGCCTTTGCGGTGGATGAGTTCGATTTCTTTAGTTAATACCGCAGGAGGGGAGAAAGATGGAGCAATTTACAGAGGGAGAAAGTACCCGTGAAGAAATAAAGAACAAGCTTCGTCAGAACTTTGACGGTAAAATTGTTCGGAAAGACCTGACAAAGAAAATCAAGGAAGGGGCGAATGTCCCAGTGTATGTCCTTGAATTCCTGTTAGGGCAGTATTGCAGTTCAGACGATGAAACGGTCATTGAAAAAGGTGTACAGAATGTGAAGCGTATTCTTGCAGACAACTTTGTACGCCCAGATGAATCGCAGAAGATACTGTCTCAACTGCGAAAGAAAGGCAGTCACACGATCATTGATATGGTGACTGTCCGCTTGGATATGAAAAAGGACTGCTTTTTTGCAGAATTTTCTAATTTGGGAATTAGCAATGTGCCAATTGCCGATGAATATCCAGAAAAATTTGATCGTCTGCTCTGTGGTGGTATCTGGTGTATTGTTCAGCTGGATTATGAGGTTGAAGGCGATAATAATTTTGGCATTGAGGATATTGATGGGAATCCACTTCGTTCCAAACAGAAGAAGCAGAAAGATATTTCTCCAATTAGTATTCGCAAGTTGACACCAATCCAGATGCCGCACATTGATATTGACGAGCTGAAGCAGGGACGAAAAGCCTTTACTAAAGATGAGTGGCTGGCTGTTCTTCTCCGTTCTATTGGCATGGAACCGGATGAATTTACATACCGTGAGAGATGGCTGCTCCTGACTCGTATGATTCCATTGGTTGAGAACAATTTTAATCTTTGTGAGTTGGGACCGAGAAGCACTGGTAAGTCCCATCTCTACAAAGAGATTTCCCCGAATAGTATCTTAATTTCCGGCGGACAGACGACAGTTGCAAACCTCTTTTATAATATGGGGCGCAAAACGGTAGGCTTAGTTGGCTTGTGGGACTGCGTTGCTTTTGATGAAGTGGCAGGTATTAAGTTTAAGGATAAAGATGGCATACAGATTATGAAGGATTACATGGCATCCGGCTCTTTTGCCCGTGGCAAAGAAGAAAAAGCTGCTACTGCTTCCATGGTATTTGTGGGAAACATCAATCAGAGTGTGGATGTGCTGTTGAAAACATCCAGTCTGTTTGCACCTTTTCCACTGGAAATGGGAACAGACACGGCATTTCTTGACCGTATGCATTGTTATCTTCCAGGCTGGGAGATACCGAAATTTAGACCAGAGCATTTTACCGATGATTATGGTTTTATCAGTGATTATCTGGCTGAATTTATCCGGGAACTTCGTAAGGAACAATATGGCGATGCACTTGACCACTATTTCCGTCTGGGTAGAAATCTGAATCAGCGAGATACGATTGCAGTCCGCCGTATGGTAAATGGTTATCTGAAGCTGATGTATCCGAATGGTGAGTTTTCTAAAGAAGAGCTGGAAGAAGTCATTCAGATTGCATTGGAAATGCGCCGCCGTGTAAAAGAACAGCTGAAAAAACTGGGTGGTATGGAATTTTATGATGTAAACTTCTCCTACATTGATCTGGAGGATATGTCAGAACATTATGTTTCTGTACCAGAACAGGGTGGTGGCAAGCTGATACCGGACGGAATGTGCAATCCGGGACAGGTTTATACCATATCCAGAGGAAAAAGCGGCATGATTGGCGTGTTTCGTCTGGAAAGCCAGATGCTTCCGGGGAATGGCAAGATTGAACGTACAGGCTTAGGTAGTGATTCCAAGTGCAAGGAAGCAGTGAACACAGCATTTAACTATTTGAAAGCCAACGGCAACCGGATCAGTGGCTCTATCAGCACCGCGACCAGAGATTACATCATAAATTATCAGGATTTGCAGGGTATAGGTATGACTGAGAAGCTGGCACTTCCTACGTTAGTGTCGCTTTGCTCAATTGCATTGGGAAAGCCGGTGGTCAGCAATCTGGCAATTCTGGGCGATATTACAATCAGCGGCACGATGATAAAGGTGGATGAACTTGCAAACACGCTTCAAGTGTGCTTGGATAGCGGCGCAAAGAAGGTGCTGATTCCGAGTACTGCATTTGTGGATTTTACAAGCGTTCCTGCTGATCTGATGAGTGCATTTCAGCTTATTCCGTATCAGAGTGCTGAGGATGCGGTATTTAAGGCATTGGGAGTAGAGTAAAATCGAAGTTAGGAGGCTACGAATGGCTATTGAGAAGGTAATTATTCAAAATTTTAAGAAGTTTAAAAATCCGTTTGAAATAAAATTTAATGAAAATATCAATCTTCTGGTTGGTGATAACGAATCTGGAAAATCTACTATTCTTGAAGCCATTCATGTGGCTTTAACTGGTATGTATGCTGGTAGAAATATTAGAAATCAGCTGTCAACATATTTGTTTAATAGAAAAGCAGTTGAGGAATACCTGGCATCATTGGAAAATGGACATCCAATTGCACCTCCGGGAATAATGATTGAGTTATATTTCAAAAACGGAACATTACCTGATTATGAGGGAAATGATAATTTTGAAAAAAGTGATGGTAAAGAGGGGATCAGATTTACAATTAGTTTTTCTGATAAATTTAATTCAGAGTATGAAAGTTTGCTGAAAACAGAAAAACTTACAAGTTTGCCTATTGAATTTTATGAAGTTAAGTGGCTTTCTTTTAGCCGAGCTGAGAAAATGCCCAGATTTATACCAATCAAATCTGTAATGATTGATTCGTCAAATTACAGATATCAAAATGGGTCTGATGTATATATTTCTAGAGTAGTAAAGGATTTCCTTGAACCAGAGGACATAACAGCAATAACACAAGCACATAGAAATATGATAGATGAGTTTGCGCAAAATGAAGCAATTCATTCAATCAATGAGAAAATTAGTGCAGCGTCTACTGTTATGAATGGGAAATTATCATTAAGTGCGGATCAGGGAGTTCAGAATTCCTGGGAGTCAAGTTTGGTTACGCAGGTGGATGGAATACCATTTGCTCATGCTGGAAAAGGAGCACAATGTATTATAAAAACACAATTAGCTTTAAGTCGTAAACAGGCAGAGAAGGCAAGTATTATTTTGATTGAAGAACCAGAAAGTCATTTGTCTTTTTCTCGATTAAGTGAATTGATGGGAGTCATTGAAAAGGCTGCATCTGGTAGACAAATTATAGCATCGACGCATAGTAGCTTTGTCGCTAATAAACTCGGATTGGAAAATTTAATTTTGCTTTCAGATGATAATTGCTGCTGGATGCAATCACTCCCAAAAGAAACTTTTGAATTTTTCAAAAAAGTGGCAGGTTATGATACACTGCGACTGATTCTTTGTAAAAAATCAATCTTAGTGGAGGGGGACTCAGATGAGTTGGTTGTTCAGCGGGCATATATGGATACTCATGAGGGGCGGCTTCCTATCCAAGACGGAATAGATGTAATGACCGTAGGCGGGATGACATTTAAGCGGTATCTTGAAATTGCGCGGACATTAAACAAAGAAACGGCTGTTGTTACGGACAACGATGGGAATATTGAAGCTGTGAAGAAAAAGTATAGAGAATATGAAAAAATACCGTGTATCCATATATGCGTTGATGATGTAGTGGATACAGGTGATTTAAAACTGTCAGATAAGGATTTTAATTATAATACTTTAGAGCCAAAAATATTGAAAGAAAATGGACGAGAAGCAATGAATAATATTTTGGGAACTAACTGTAAAACTGATAACGATATGCACAAATATATGCACGCTCATAAGACGGATTGCGCAATAGCAATTTTTGAATCTACTAAAAAAATTAACTATCCTGAGTATATAATGAGGGCAATAAAAAATGAGTAGTCTAATTATTGCGGCGGCAGGGGCAGGAAAAACAACATTCCTTGTAAAGCGAGCGTTAGAGATTTCTGAAAATATTTTGATAACGACTTATACCGATGCAAATGAACAAGGTATTAGAGAAAAATTTTACGAAATAAATGGTTGTATTCCAGCAAATGTGACTATTATGCCATGGTTTTCACTGCTAATTAGGCATGGCATACGACCTTATCAAAGTTACCTTATAGCTAATAGAGTATCCGGTGTATTATTGGTGAACAAAGCAGATAGAAACCTGTTGAAACTAAAGGATACGAATGAGAAAAAATATGTCACAGCTTCTGGTAATGTGTATTCAAATATGATTTCAAAATTGCCATGTGTTTTGGATGGATTGTCGAATGGTTGTATATTTCGGCGGATACGAAAGATTTTTTCTTATGTTTTTATAGATGAAATACAGGATTTTGCTGGCTATGATTTGGAAGTCATAAGAAAATTACATGAGGTTGGCTGTAATATGATTTTGGTAGGAGATCCTCGTCAGACAACATATCGAACTCATTATGAAGCAAAATATAAAAAGTATGCAGGTGGAAAAATAGCAAATTTTGTGCAGGAGAATATTCCTGAAATGAAACTTGATTACACGACATTAGCAAAATCATATCGCAATAATCAGATTATATGTGATCTTGCAAATCAGATGTATCCTAATATGAAGGCTTGTGATTCTGCTATGAATGAGAAAACGAAACATGACGGAATCTTTTGGATTGCAGAAAAGGATATTGATAGCTATATGGAAATATATAACCCCATTCAGCTTAGATATGATAGAAGAACTAAAGTGAATACAAAATTTGGGGCAATGACTTTTGGTTCAGCAAAGGGACTTACTTTTGATAGAGTCTTGATATATCCAACACAACCAATGCTAAATTGGCTGTCTGGGAAATCTAAGGATATGAAAGCGGAAAGCCTTTCTAAGTTTTATGTGGCAGTTACCAGAGCGAAGTATAGTGTAGGTTTTGTTTTTAAAACGAAAAAGATTCCCTCTGAAAATATCGGAATAAAATGGACATCTAATATAATAAAATAAACAATGACACGATACTGAAGTGATAAACTATAGTTATAATGCAGGTGACCGGTAAAATATAATAGTCATGGAGAAGATAATAATATAACCTTTCTTTTGACTTTTGCATATGCCTATGCTACAATGTTCTGTGAAAGTGAATATGGCCTTTGAAATTGGTCCTGTGAGGCTGATAAAGGAAGCTTGTATTTTTGTGTATGTAAAAGCTATGGCTTTCTTGTGCCTTTATGGGTACAGGAAAGCCTTTTTCTTTTTTAGGTCATTGGAAAATCTGTGCTATATGGCAGGATAAGAAATAAAAAGGAGTGATTGCTTTGGGAAAAAACAGCATGTCTCTCAGAGGCAGGGATGTTCTGGCTTTGGCCGACTTTTCTGCTGATGAAATCCAGATGATTCTGGAAACAGCCAAGGAAATGAAGAATATCATTCATCGTGATATCAAGAAGGTACCAGCCTTGCGGGGCAAGTCTATTGTGACCTTGTTCTACGAGCCAAGTACCAGAACCCGTTCCTCCTTCGAGCTGGCAGGCAAATATCTTGGAGCTGATGTGGTGAACATTACCGCTGGCACCAGCAGTATTGTAAAGGGTGAAAGCCTGAGAGATACCCTGTACACTGTGGAAGCTATGGGTGTAGATGCAATCGTTATGCGTCACAAGGCAGAGGGTGCTGCAGAATATGCTTCCAAGGTAGTTAGTCCTGTAATTATTAATGCTGGTGATGGTGCTCATGCCCATCCATCTCAGGGCCTGTTAAATCTTTTTACCATTATGGAAAAGAAAGGTCGCTTCCAGGGCCTGAAGGCAGCAATTCTAGGTGATATTAGCCATAGCCGCGTGGCTCGTTCTGATATTCAGGGCATGCGGAAGATGGGTATTGAAGTGCATTTGGCTGGCCCAAAGACCTTGATGCCTCGTTATCTCTTTGAGGAGGATGGCATCTATGTTCATGACCGCGTAGAGGATGCTATCAAGAACGCAGATGTAATCAATGTTCTGCGTATTCAGCTGGAACGCCAGAAGTCCGGTTTGTTCCCATCTCCTAGAGAATATGCCCGCATTTTCGGCATCAACGATGCCCGTCTGCAGCTGGCTAAGAAGGATGTCTTGATTCTCCATCCTGGTCCAATGAATAAGGGCTTGGAGATTTCTCCTTTTGTAGCTTATGGGCCAAATTCCGCAATTCAGGAGCAGGTACAGAATGGTGTTGCTGTTCGTATGGCAATTCTGACTCATGCACTGACTGGAGGTAAGGAAGTATGAAAACATTGATTAAAGGTGGCCGGGTTATAGATCCAGCCAATGCTATAGACAAGATTACAGATGTTCTGGTAGAGGATGGCAAAATCGCTGCTGTAGGTGAAAATCTACAGGCTGATGGTGCTCAGGTCGTGGAGGCTGCAGGCAAAATTGTTTCTCCAGGCTTGATTGATATGCATGTTCATCTGAGAGAGCCAGGTCAGGAGGCCAAGGAGGATTTTGCTTCCGGTTCCAAGGCAGCAGCTGCTGGTGGATACACCAGAGTAGCTACCATGCCAAATACCAATCCTGTTATTGATACAGCAGCTCTGGTTAAGGCTATGCAGAAGCGGGCTGAAGAGGATGCTGTAGTACATATTGAGATTATTGGTGCCGTAACCAAGGGCCAGAAGGGTGAGGAAATGGCTGAGGTAGGAGATATGACAGAGGCTGGAGCCATTGCTTTCTCTGATGATGGTCATTTTACCAAATCTGCCAAGGTTCTGTTGAACTGCTATGATTATCTCCGCACCTTTGACAAGGTTATTATTAATCACGATGAGGAGCCATCTCTGGTTGAGGAGGGCGTAATGAACGAAAGCCATCGTTCTGCCATGCTGGGCATGAAGGGTCGTCCTACTGTAGCAGAGGATATTGCTGTAGCAAGAGATATTATGCTGGCAGAATATGCTGATGCCAAGGTTCATGTAGCTCATATCAGCTCTGCCCGGGCTGTGGATATTGTGCGTCAGGCCAAGGCAAGAGGTGTTAAGGTTACTGCTGAGGCTACCCCACAGCATATGACCATGACTGATGATTGTGTTGAGCTTTTCGACAGCTCCACCAAGATTAATCCTCCTCTGAGAGAGCAGAAAGATGTAGATGCAGTGCTGGAGGGCCTGAAGGATGGCACTATTGATTGCATTGTTACGGATCATTCCCCTCATGCTCAGGAGGAAAAGGACAGAGAGTATATATATGCTCCTAGCGGCTTCCCAGGATTGGAAACCGCAGTTGGCGTTATGATGACTGATTTAGTACACACTGGCAAACTGGATGTGGCTACCATGATTGAGCGCATGACTGCTGCTCCTGCCAGAATCTTTGGCATTGAGGCAGGCAGCCTGGCAGAGGGTATGCCAGCAGATATTACCGTTATAGATCCTGAGCTGGAATGGACTGTGGATGCCAAGAAGTTCTATACCAAGGGCTCTCATTCTCCATTTGTGGGCCGCAAGCTGAAGGGCCGTCCTGTTATGACCTTTGTTGATGGAAAAATGGTTATGAAGGATGGAGAGATTTTGGCATAATTCGGAGGTGTAATTTTGAAAGGCAAGCTTATTTTAGAAGATGGAAGTGTTTTTACTGGCACTTTGTTAAATAATATCAAGGCTACTGGCGAGGTAGTTTTTAACACTGGTATGACTGGCTATCAGGAGATTTTGACAGATCCTTCCTACTGTCGTCAGATTGTTACTTTGACCTTTCCGCTGATTGGTAATTATGGCGTGGCTGAGAAGTTCATGCAGTCCCGTCGCTCCTTTGTTAACGGCTTTGTTATTGGAGAGCTGTGTGATGAGGGCAGCAACTGGCAGCTGCAGAGCGAGCTGGCTGATTTTCTGACTCGTCAGGGCGTACCTTGTCTGTACAATGTGGATACTCGTGCTGTAACCCGCCGGATTCGTTCCGTAGGCTGCATGAAGGGCATTATTGTACCAGAGGATGCTACCAAGACTGAAATTGATGAGCTCTTTGCTGTGCCTATCAAGAAGGAAGTTGTTCAGGAGGTTACTACCCCTGAGGTCTATAAGATGGAAAATGACGGCCCGGATGTAGTGGTTATGGATTTTGGCATCAAGCAGAATATCCTGAATTCTCTGCACAATCTTGGCTGTAATCTTACTATAGTACCTGCCCATACCTCTGCTGAGGATGTTCTGGCTATGAATCCAGATGGAATCTTCCTGTCCAATGGCCCTGGCGATCCAAAGGATGTACCAGAGGTTATTGCCGAGGTAAAAAAATTGATTGGCAAGAAGCCAATGTTTGGTATCTGTTTGGGGCACCAGCTAATTTCCTTGGCTTTGGGTGCCAATACCTACAAGCTGAAATTTGGCCATCGCGGCTCCAATCAGCCTGTTAAGAATCTGCTGAATGGCAGAGTACATATTTCTTCCCAGAATCATGGCTATGCTGTAGATGAGGAATCCCTGAAGGATCTGCCATTGGAGGTTACTCATATCAATGTTAATGATGGCACTGTAGAAGGCCTGCGTCATAAGACTCTGCCTTTGTTCTGCGTGCAGTATCATCCTGAGGCATCTCCTGGACCTGATGACAATATGTATTTGTTTGATCAGTTCTGGACCATGCTTACAGGCAGCAAGAAGGGGGAGTAATCAGTGCCAAAGAAGGAAAATATCAAAAAGGTTTTAGTTATTGGCTCCGGCCCTATTATTATCGGTCAGGCAGCAGAGTTTGACTATGCAGGTTCTCAGGCTTGCCGCGCCCTCAAGGAGGAAGGCCTGGAGGTTGTATTGGTAAATAGCAATCCTGCTACCATTATGACTGATACTCATATGGCGGATCGTGTATATATTGAGCCTCTGACTGTGGAGTTTTTGGAGGAGATTATCAGCAAGGAGCGTCCTGATGGCCTGCTGGCTACCTTGGGCGGTCAGGCTGGTTTGAATCTGGCTGTTAAGCTGTCTGAGCAGGGCATTCTGGAGAAGTACGAGGTTGAGCTTTTGGGTACTTCTCTGGAGGCTATTGAGCGGGCAGAGGATAGAGAGCTGTTCAAGGAAACCATGAACAAGCTGGGTGAGCCTATTCCAGAGTCTACCATTGTAGAGGATGTGGCTTCTGCTGTGGCTTTTGCCAACGAAATCGGCTATCCATTGATTGTACGCCCTGCTTATACTATGGGTGGTACTGGCGGCGGTATTGCCGAAAGTGAGGACGAGCTGATTGATATTGTTATCAAGGGCTTGAAGTATTCCATGATTGGACAGGTTCTCATTGAGCGCAGTGTAGCTGGCTGGAAGGAAATCGAGTATGAGGTAATGCGTGATGGTAATGACAACTGTATTACTGTCTGCAACATGGAGAATTTTGATCCTGTAGGCGTTCATACTGGTGACTCCATTGTAGTAGCTCCATCCCAGACCTTGACTGACCACGAATATCAGATGCTGCGTAGTGCTTCCATCCGCATTATTCGCGAGCTGGGTATCGAAGGTGGCTGTAATGCTCAGTATGCCTTAGATCCTAATAGCAACCAGTATTATGTAATTGAGGTAAATCCTCGTGTAAGCCGTTCCTCTGCGTTGGCTTCCAAGGCTACCGGTTATCCTATTGCCAAGGTTTCCGCTAAGATTGCCATTGGCTATAGCCTGGACGAGATTACCAATGCTGTTACTCAGAAAACCAAGGCTTGCTTCGAGCCTGCTTTGGACTACTGCGTAGTTAAGTTCCCAAGATGGCCATTTGATAAATTCGTTTATGCCGACAAGACCTTGGGCACTCAGATGAAGGCTACCGGTGAGGTTATGTCTATTGACAGAAACTTCGAGGGAGCTATTCTGAAGGCTGTTCGTTCTCTGGAAATCGGCGTACATCGTCTTCATATGGATAAGATGGATGGCTGGAATGATGATAAGGTTATTAAGCATCTGTCCCGTTGCAATGATGAGCGTATCTTCGTGGTAGCTGAGGCTCTCCGTCGGGGTATCTGCACTGTGGATGAGATTCACGATGTTACTAAGATTGACAAGTGGTTCTTGCGGAAGATTAAGCATATTACCGATGTGGAGAATGAGCTGAAGGAAGGGGTTATTACTCCAAGACTGATGCTGAAGGCCAAGGATGCTGGTTTGGCAGATCGTTCCATCGCTGAGGTGGCTGGCAAGACTCCAGATGAAATCCGTACCCTTCGCAAGACCATGAATATTCTGCCATGCTACAAAATGGTAGATACCTGTGCTGCTGAGTTTGAGGCGGCTACGCCATATTATTACTCTACCTTCCATGCTCAGGAAGATGAGGTGGATATCTCCAGCAAGCACCGCAAGGTAATGGTTCTGGGTTCTGGTCCTATCCGTATCGGTCAGGGTGTAGAGTTTGACTATTGCTCTGTTCATTCTGTATGGGCACTGCGGGATATGGGTATTGAGGCTATTATTGTCAACAACAACCCAGAAACCGTATCCACAGATTTTGATATTTCTGATAGACTGTACTTTGAGCCTTTGACTGCCGAGGACGTACTGAACATTATCGACAAGGAAAAGCCAGAGGGGGTTATCGTTCAGTTTGGTGGCCAGACTGCCATTAATTTGGCTGGAGCTCTTTCCAAGGCTGGTGTCAAGGTATTTGGTACTTCTGTAGATGATATTGACCGGGCAGAGGATAGAGAGCGCTTTGATGAGGTATTGACTCAGGCTCATATCCCTCGTCCAAAAGGAATTTCTGTTACCAGCCAGGAGGAGGCTATCTCCGGCGCAGCAGATATTGGTTATCCTGTTATGGTGCGTCCTTCCTATGTACTGGGCGGCCGTGCTATGGAAATCGTTTACAATGAGGACGAGCTGAGAGATTACATGGGCAGAGCTGTACAGGTAACCCCGGATCATCCTGTTTTGGTAGACCGCTATATGCAGGGGACTGAGGTAGAGGTAGATGCTATTTCCGATGGCATTGACGTGGTTATTCCTGGTATTATGGAGCATGTAGAGAGAGCCGGCGTACATTCTGGCGACTCTATTGCTGTATATCCACCACAGACCTTGTCCTCCAAGGTTATTTATACCATTATCGACTATACCAAGCGTCTGGCTGTAGGCCTTCATGTTAAGGGCCTGATGAACATTCAGTACGTTGTGGTAAATGATGAGGTTTATGTTATCGAGGTAAATCCGCGTTCTTCCAGAACTGTACCATTCCTGAGCAAGGTTACTGATGTACAGATGGTGGATGTGGCAACTCAGGTTGCTCTTGGTGCATCCCTGAAGGAGCTGGGCTTCCATTCCGGCTTGGTACCACCAAAGCCTTATGTGGCTGTAAAGGCACCAGTATTCTCCTTTAACAAGATGGCTGATGTAGATATTTCCCTTGGGCCTGAGATGAAGTCCACTGGCGAGGTAATGGGTATTGATTATCACTATGCTCGTGCCCTTTACAAGGCTATTACTGGTGCAGGTATGAACATTCCTCTCAATGGCTGTATCCTCTTTACTGTGGCCAACAAGGACAAGGAAGAGATGAAGCAGCTGGCCAAGGCTTTCTCTGAGCTGGGCTTTAAGCTGGTAGCTACTTCCGGTAGTGCCAAGGCTATTCAGGAAATGGGCATTGATGCTGAGGTTGTTGGCAAGATGCATGAGCGCAGTGCAGATATTATCCAGATGATAAAGAAGGGCTCCATTCATATGGTTATTAACACCATGACTCAGAATCAGGGTAAGAATGTTGCTAACGATGGTTTCAAGATTCGTCGTGCTACTGTTGAGCATGCCATTCCTTGTCTGACTTCTCTGGATACTGCCTGGGAGGTTTTGAGAGTTCTGTCCTTTATGCGGGAGCGCCGTTTGGTTTACAGCCTGGCTATTCAGGATTATGTAGGCGGTGGCGACGAACTGGCTTAATAGAAAAATAAAATGTAAAGCAGGGGTTGCTGTCTCAAGGGGCGGGCCTCTGCCTAATATGGAGGATAAAATGGCTGATGATCGTTTGATTGTTGCATTGGACTTTCACGATATAGATGATGTGGTTGCCTTGGTAGCTGAGCTGGGAGACAGTGTAAGCTTTTACAAGGTTGGCATGGAGCTGTTCTATAGTGCCGGTGCCGAGGTGGTTCCTTTTTTGAAGAATCACAACAAGAAGGTTTTTCTGGATTTGAAGCTCCATGATATTCCTAATACCGCTGCTGAGGGCTTGTGTTCCTTGATGTTCCAGGGGGCAGATATCCTGAATGTTCATGCCTCAGGTGGTTATACCATGATGAAAACTGCTGTGGATAGACTTCATGCCTTGGCTGAGAAGAAGGGTATGCCTTGTCCTAAGCTGATTGCAGTAACTATTCTCACCAGCATTAACGAAGAGGATTGGGCTGGTCTGGGTATGCAGTGCACTATTCGTGAACAGGTAGTTCGTTTGGCCAAGCTGGCCAAATCTGCCGGCATGGATGGTGTAGTAGCATCTCCACAGGAGGCTGCTGCTATTCGTGAAGCCTGTGGTCCTGGCTTTATGATTGTAACTCCTGGTGTGCGTCCAGCAGGAGCTAGTGTGGATGATCAGAGTCGTATTGCTACGCCAGCTGCTGCTCTGGAGAATGGTGCCAGTCATTTGGTTATTGGCCGTCCTATTAGGGCAGCTGAGAATCCAAAGGCGGCAGCAGAGATGATTTTGAAGGAAATGGAGTGTGTAAAATGAGTGACGCTATGACTGAAAAAGAGGTTGAGGATCTGCTGATTGAAACCAGCGCTATTATGGAGGGGCATTTCCTGCTGACCTCTGGTTTGCACAGCCCACGTTATGTAGAAAAGTTCAATGTATTGCAGAAGCCTGTATATACTGAGAAGCTGTGCCGTGCTATGGCAGAGAAGTTCAAGGATGCTAATATTGAGACTGTAGTTGGCCCTGTAACCGGTGGTATTCTGCTGGCTCATGAGACTGGCAAGGCTCTGGGGACTCGTGCTATATTCACTGAGAGAGAAAACGGCAAGATGACCTTCCGTCGTGGTTTCACACTTCATGAAGGTGAGCGTGTCCTGATTGTAGAGGATATTGTTACCACTGGTGGCTCCATTCGTGAGGTAATTGATGTTGTCAAGGAGCATGGCGGTATTCCTGTAGCTGTTAGCATGCTGGTAGACCGCAGCGGCGGCAAAGCAACCTTTGGTGATGTACCAAGCACTGCATTGCTCCATATGGATGTACAGACCTACAAGCCAGAAGAGTGCCCACTGTGCAAAGCAGGCATTCCTATGACCAAAAGAGGCAGAACAGGAAAATAAAACAAGAAGTTCTACTTAAAACTTAAATGAATAAAACCACCAGACGGAAATCTTCTGCCTGGTGGTTTTTTAGAAGTCGAAAAATATTAAAGGCTTAGAACAGGAAGATATTATGAATGAGGTTATAGAGGAAAAATTACAGCTTCTGCCGGAGCGGCCAGGGGTTTATTTGATGAAGGACAAGGCTGGCGTTATTATTTATGTTGGCAAGGCTGTTATTCTCAAAAATCGGGTACGGCAGTATTTTCAGAACAATCACCAGCATGCTCCCAAGGTTAGGGCAATGGTGGAGCGGATTGAGGATTTTGAAATCATCATTACTGGCTCTGAGGTAGAGGCTCTGATTTTGGAGTGCAACCTTATCAAGAAATATCGTCCCAAATACAATATCAGTCTTAAAGACGATAAGATGTACCCCTATTTAAAGGTTACGGTACAGGAAAAATATCCTCGGGTTTTTATTACCCGCAAGGTGCTGGAGGATGGAGCCAGATATTTTGGACCTTATACAGATGCCACGGCCTTGCATAGATGCTTGCGGCTTTTGAAGAAGATGTTTCATTTTCGTATCTGTCGGCATTTGAAGGAGGGGCAGTCCTGCTTGGAGTACCATATCAAGGGCTGTCTGGCGCCCTGCATTGGTCAGGTGGACACAGAGGAATACAGAGCCATGATCGGCAAGGTCTGCCTGTTTCTGGAGGGAAAAACCAGACAGGTTGAAACGGATTTGAAGCAGCAAATGGAGGAGGCAGCGGCGGCACTGAAATTTGAGCAGGCTGCCCGTTTGCGGGATCAACTGCAGGCTGTCCAAAAACTGGCCAAGATGCAGCAGGGGATTATTCGCCGTGAAAGAGAAGAAGGTGTGAACCGTCTACAGCGGGTTTATGACCAGACCACAGGGGCAGTGGAGGAGCTGGGCCGCTATCTTGGCTTGAAGAAGGCTCCTTACCGCATGGAATGCTTTGATATATCCCATATGCAAGGCTCAGAAACTGTAGCCTCTATGGTGGTTTTTGAAGGGGGCGTAGCCAAAAAATCCGATTACCGCCGTTTCAAAATTCGCAGTGCTGAGGGGAAGCCTGATGATTTCAAATCCATGCGGGAGGTTACCACCAGGCGTTATGGTGCCCCAGATGCAGAAATGCCTGATTTGATTGTTATTGATGGCGGCAAGGGACAGCTAAGCTCTGCTCTGGAGATTATTCGGGGAGCAGGGCATCTTTTGGTGCCTGTGGTAGGCTTGGCCAAAAGGGAAGAGGAAGTCTTTCGGGAAGGAGAATCAGAGCCGGTGATTCTTCCCAGGGATAGCCAGGCTCTTTTCCTGATACAGCGGATACGAGATGAGGCTCATAGATTTGCCATTACCTATCATCGCAGGTTGCGAGGCAAGCGCAATATGGTGTCGGTACTAGACCATATTGAGGGAATTGGACCAAAAAGAAGGCAGCTGCTCTATGAACACTATGGAGAGCTGGAAAAAATCAAGGAAGCCTCTGTGGAGGAAATGGCAGGCTTGGATGGTATGAACCGACCGGCAGCAGAGGCGGTCTATAATTTCTTTTTAGCGCAAAGGAATTTGCGTTAAAAGGAATTGACCAGCCCACAGACATAGTTGTAGACTGAATTGGATAAATTAAAGGATTTATGGAGGCCTATATGGGACAGGTAGTGTTAATTAGCGGGGGTACATCTGGAATTGGCAAAAGGTCAGCGGAGCTTTTTGCCATAGGAGGCTATCAGGTAGCAATTTTGGGCCGGGATGCAATCAAGGGACAGCAGGTGGCAGACTCCTTGCAGCAGTCCTATCCTCAAACAAAAATACTTTATATACAGGGGGATGTGTCCAAGGCGGAGGATTGTGCCAAAGCTGTGGCTCAGACGGTGCAATGGGGTGGCTCTCTGGATGTACTGATTAATTCCGCAGGCAGATATTTTGAAAAGGCTTTGGAGGATGTTACTGAGGAGGATTTTGATGCCATGCTAGGCATAAACCTCAAAGGAACTGTCTTTATGACAAAATATGCTGTGCAGCAGATGAAAAAGCAAGGGGCAGGCAATATTGTTAATATCTCCTCTGATGCAGGGATTCATGGCAATATGCTTTGCAGCAGCTATTGTGCCTCCAAGGGAGGAGTCAATATGTTTACCAAGGCTATGGCCTTGGAGCTGGGGCCTTATGGCATACGCATCAATGCGGTATGTCCGGGAGATGTGCTGACACCATTGACAGAGGCTCAGCTCAAGCAATATCCGGATAGGCAGGCGGCTTTGCAGGAAATGGCTTCCGTTTATCCTCTAGGCAGAATTGCTACCGTGGATGAGGTGGCAGAGATTGTTTATTTTTTGGCTGGCAGCAAGGCTTCCTTTGTTAATGGTGCTCTTTGGAGCGTTGATGGAGGTCTAACTTAATAAAATATACAGGAATATACAAGATGATTGTTGATATATAAGTTCCTTATGTGCTAAAATTAGCAGTAAGGGATTTGAGGTGAGGTTATGGGAAAGAAATTTTTGATAATTACAGCGTCAGTTGGCTCTGGCCACGAAAAAGCAGCAGGAGCTATAGCTGAAGGTGTCAGAAAATCCTTTCCTCATGCTCGCTTGGATATAGTTGATTTTATGAGCTGGCATACATCTGCTGTCAATGCTTTGATGAAAGGCTGTTATCTGAAAATGCTGGCTATGGTGCCCAATCTCTATGAGTTTATGTATCAGTTTACAGCTGGCAAGAGAAAGGGTGGCTTTATTCAGCTGCTTATGGCCTATGCCATGTCTATTTCCATCAAGAATTTGCTGCGTAGATATGAACCCGATGTAATAATCTGTACCCATCCTTTTCCCGCAGAGGCGGTTTCACATCTAAGTGAAAGATGGCGCAGAAGGTTTTTATCAGCAGCGGTTATTACAGATTACTCAGTGCACCAGATGTGGATTTGTCCTCATATGGATTTGTATTTTGTAGGCTGTGATTTTATGGAAAAACAGCTAATAGCAGATGGTATTAACCAGAGTACCATACATGTTACCGGTATTCCTGTGGCCCAATGTTTTCAGCATGAGCTGGACAAGGCTCAGTGTCGCCAGAAATTGAATCTGGCCTTGGAGGAGCCTGTGGTGCTTATGATGGGAGGAGGCCTTGGCCTAGGCCGTATTGGTTTGGCTTTGGAGCAGCTGGAGACCATAGGGGAGTCTTTGCAGCTGGTGGTGGTAGCTGGACGGAACAAGGAACTTCTGCGTAGGGCAGAAGCCGCTAGACAGCATTCTCATCATAAAATTACAGTTTATGGTTACACTGACAAGATTAACCAGCTTATGGGAGCGGCAGATGTACTGCTGACGAAGCCAGGAGCCTTGACCTTGACAGAGGCTATGTCCTTGGGCCTGCCTATGCTTTTGCATGAGCCTATTCCAGGACCGGAGACAGACAATGCCAGATATATGTCAGGCTGTGGTGTTGCTATTTGGCTTCATGCAGGCGATAATGTAGCCTATATACTAAGACAGCTTTTGGGAGATAGAGAAAAATTGGCAGCTATGGGAGAGGCTGCTAGAATAGCTAGAAAGCCGGAGGCTGTAAAAGAAATAGTGGAAGTCATCAAAGAGAATATGTATTTATCCAATTATGGCTATTGGAGTGATTCGGATTGACAGTAAGTAAATTAAAGAAAAGAAAAGACGGTATATGCATTTGTCCAGAGTGCAATGGAGACTTGGTTTATTTGCCGGGAGGTCAGATACGGGTTGTTGATGGCAAGGTAGACTATGATAATATAAAGCCTAAGCTTGTTTGTACGAAGTGTGGCAAATTTTATCGAGAGCTTCTGCATACAGGTTATTTTGATGTATTTAAGGCTACGGAGGAGGATATATCCTTAGCTAAAAAACAGAATGGTGATAATAATAAAAAAAATCAGAGAAAAAACATAAAGAAAACAGGAGATATTGCTCCAGTACGGCTAAAACGGGATGCCAACAATCAGGCAGAATGTCCTCGCTGTGGTGCCAAAATGAAATATTTGGAACCAGAGACTGCTAAGATAGTTAATGGACGAGCAGATTTTTCGGATACAGTGGCAAGATTTCGCTGTGATGAATGTGATTCTCTGTATAGACAGATTGCTTCTACAGATTATTATCAGTGGAGTGAAAAATAGGAGAAAAGCAAGTGAAAGACGGTAGAGTACAAAATACTAAAAAACAAAAAATTGGAGGCCTTAGCTTGGGCTGGTTGTTAGCGACTTTGTGTGTCCTAATTTATGGTGTATATGTAATAGGTGATAAGGCTATGACTATTAGCCAACTGAATGGTGATATGGACCAGGCACGTCTGCGCCTAGAGGAGGCTCAGAGGGAGAATCAGCAGCTAAAGGACGAGAATGCCAGTCTTTCTGATGATGCTTATATAGAAAAATTGGCTCGGGAAGAGCTGGGTATGACTCGCAAAGGTGAAATTCCTTATATATATGCTGAGAATAAATAATTGACACTTGGTACAATATAAGGGTATAATGACGATTAAGTTAATTTTTGAGGAGGAAGAAGTATTTTGTCCATTGAAGTTGGAAGTATTGTTGATGGCGTTGTTAGCGGCATTACAAATTTTGGAGCTTTTATTAATCTGCCGGAGAACAAGGTTGGCCTGGTGCACATTTCAGAGGTAGCAGATGTCTATGTAAAGGATGTTAATGATTTTCTGAAGGAGCAGGACAAGGTCAAGGTTAAGATTTTGTCTGTGGATGACAAAGGCAAGATTGCCCTTTCCGTAAAGCAGGCTCAGGAGAAAAAGCCGGTGGAACGGCCACAGCAGCGGGAGCAGAGAAGCTTCAATGCCCGTCCTCAGCGTGAGAGTGGCGCACCTATGCGTCATGAGGGATTCCGTGCATCTGGCGGTGATTTCCGTCGCAGCAACAGCCGTTTTGGCGGTGGCAGCAACGCTTCCTTCGAGGATAAGCTGTCTCGTTTCCTGAAGGATAGTGATGAGCGCCTGACCGATCTCAGCCGCAAGACTGATAGCAAGCGCGGCGGTCGTGGTGGCGGACGCAGAAGATAAGGACAGATAGATGATGCAAAGGAGCAGCCTCTTAGGTGCTCCTTTTTAATTTTCAAAGACTTGAGGAGGAAATTATGGATTTTTTAAAGACATTTTGTCAGAATTGGCAGAAGAAAATCGCTTTGTCTCCTCATAGCATGGTGATAGTAGCCTGCTCTGGCGGTATAGATTCTTTGGCTCTACTGGATATGCTGTGGCAGATGAAGGCAAGGCTCCAGATAGAGGTAGCTGCAGCACATTATGAGCATGGTATCAGAGGAGAGGACTCCCTGGGAGATGCGGCCTTTGTTCAGGAATTTTGCCGTCAGCAGGGAATTGCCTTTTATTTAGGTTCTGGCAATGTACCTTTGGAAGCCAGTCAAAAAAATGAATCCTTGGAAACAGCAGCTAGAAGAATGCGCTATGGTTTTCTTTATGGACTTCGGGACAAGCTGATGGCAGAGGGGACGAGGGGAGTATATATAGCTACAGCCCATCACGGCGACGATCAGGCAGAAACACTTTTGATGCATTTGCTAAGGGGCAGCGGTATTCGTGGTTTAGGTGGAATTAGAAGCCGTCAGGGCTGCCTTATCAGGCCCTTGCTTTTTGCCAGAAAGAGCCAGCTAACAGCCTATTGTCAGACAAGGGAATTAACCCCAAGACATGACAGCAGTAATGATGAATTGGAGTTCCTGCGAAATAGGATTCGTTTGGAGCTACTGCCTTTGCTGGAGCGGGAATACAATCCAGCTTTGACAGAGGGACTGTGTCATTTGGCAGAACTGGCTGCCCAGGATGAGGATTTTTTACAGGCTAATGTAAAAAATGCCTGGGACAAGCTGGTGCACCAGGAAGATAATGGCTATAGGTGCAGCTGTCTGGAGCTGAAAAGACTGCCGGAAGCCATTCTGGGCCGTATTTTGCAGAAAATGGCAGGTGAGCTGGCTGAGGATAGACAGCTTTCCTATCGGCAGTTGGAGGATATAAAGCATCTGCTGGAGATAGAGCGTACAGGCAGCAAATTGGATTTGCCCTACGGTTTGCAGGTGGAAATTTCCTATAAATTTATATATTTTTATAAAAAAACCATTCCATTTTCAGAAAATAATGTTACAATGGATAGCATGGATAGTTATGAGGATAAACACTCCATGTATTTGTCTTTACCAGGAGAACTGAAGCTGCCAGATGGCAGGCTGATTAGAGGTTATTTGGCAGATGCGTTGCCAGATATATTGCCAGAGGGGGCAATATATGGCGATGCAGATAAATGTGTATTTCCCATAGAGCTTCGGCATCGCCAGCCGGGGGATAGAATTAGATTGTCTCAGGGCAGCAAGAAGCTAAAGGATTTTCTGATTGATGCCAGAGTTCCCCGTCAACTGCGGGATGAGCTGTGGCTGGCAGTCAGTCAGGGCGAGATTTTGTGGCTGGTGGGTAAACGACGGTTTGCTCATGCCCTGGCAAGTGAGTCAACAAATAAATATTTTATTCTAGAAGTAAAATAAATTTAAAGGAGAATGTAGGCATGTTAGAGGATTTGGCAAGTGTAATGTTTGATGAGGAAGCATTGAAGGAAAAATGCAGAGAACTGGGGCAGCAGATAGCCAAGGACTATGAGGGCAAGGATTTGCTGGTTGTGGGTATTCTCAAAGGCTCTGTAATGTTTTTTGCTGATTTGACCAGAAATATAAGCATTCCTTTGCATATAGATTTCATGGTGGCTTCCAGCTATGGCAATGGTACTGAAACCAGTGGCAAGGTGAACATCAAAAAGGATCTTAGCGTAGATATCAAGGGACGCCATGTGTTGTTGGTGGAGGATATTATTGATTCCGGCATTACCATGAGCCAGCTAAAGGCAGAGCTGGCCAAGAGAGAGCCAGCCAGCTTGAAGCTGTGTGCCTTGCTGAGCAAGCCTTCCCGTCGTAAGGTAGATGTGGATATAGACTATTGCGGTTACGAGGTGCCAGATGAGTTCCTGGTAGGTTATGGCCTGGATTATGCTGAGAACTATCGCAATCTTCCTGTTATTGGCGTGTTGAAAAGAGAAATTTATTCCTAATTGTGGAAATATAGAAATAATGCTATAATTAGTATTCGTGAAGGTTTAGCGAAATAACCTTTGCGGGAGGAGGTTTTCCATTGGATAAGTTTATGAAAAATGTGGCATTGTATTTGCTGATAATTTTTGTCGCAATTTCTGCCATTGATTTCTTTTCGCAACAGCAGCAGCCTAAGGTTCAGGAAATGCATTATACGGATTTCATGAAACAGGTTGAGGATGGACAGGTGTCCAAGGTAGTGCTGGTAGAGAATGTCATTAAGGGTACATTGTCTGATGGCACTGAGTTCAAGGCGGTTATGCCAGGCTTCCCATACCAGGAGGACAATCTGGTAGACAAGCTGCAGGCAAAGAATATTGATATTAAGGCAGAAAATCCGCCGGAACCACCTTGGTGGTCCAGCTTGATTTCTTCTCTGTTGCCGATTGTACTTTTGGCAGCCCTGTGGTTCTTCTTTATGAATCAGACTCAGGGTGGCGGCGGCAAGATGATGTCCTTTGGCCGCAGTCGTGCCAAGGTTAGCGGTGGCGACAAGGTGAAGGTACATTTCTCCGATGTTGCTGGTGCTGATGAGGCCAAGCAGGAACTGGAAGAGGTAGTAGAGTTCCTGAAGCATCCTAAGAAGTACAATGAGCTAGGGGCCAAGATACCAAAGGGCGTATTGCTGTTTGGCCCTCCAGGTACAGGTAAAACCCTGTTGGCCAAGGCTGTAGCCGGCGAGGCAGGGGTGCCATTCTTCTCTATCAGTGGTTCTGACTTTGTGGAGATGTTTGTAGGTGTAGGTGCTTCCCGTGTTCGTGATTTATTTGATCAGGCCAAGAAGCATGCTCCTTGTATTGTCTTTATCGACGAGATTGATGCCGTTGGCCGTCAGCGTGGCGCTGGCTTAGGCGGCGGACATGATGAGCGTGAGCAGACTCTGAACCAGATGCTGGTTGAGATGGACGGCTTTGCAGCCAATGAGGGCATTATCATTATTGCTGCTACCAACCGTCCTGATATTCTTGATCCAGCTTTGCTGCGTCCAGGTCGTTTTGACCGTCAGATTGTGGTAGATCGTCCTGATGTAAAGGGTAGATTGGCCATTCTGAAGGTACATATCAAGGGTAAGCCAGTGGACAAGAATGTGGATTTGGAGGTATTGGCACGGAGAACACCGGGCTTTACTGGTGCAGATCTGAGCAACCTGGTTAACGAGGCCGCTTTGCTGGCAGCTCGTCGCAACAAGAAGTCCATCTTTATGTCTGAGCTGGAGGATTCCATTGAGCGAGTTATGGCTGGTCCTGAGCGCAAGTCCAAGGTTATGAGCGACAAGGAAAAGCGTCTGACTGCATATCATGAGGGTGGTCATACCTTGGTAGGTATGCTGCTGCCAAATGCAGATCCTGTGCACAAGGTTACGATTATTCCTCGTGGTCGCGCTGGTGGCTATACCTTGATGCTGCCAAAGGAGGATCGCTCCTATGCTACCAGAGGGGAGCTTTTGGATAAGCTAAAGACCTTGCTGGCAGGCCGTGTGGCTGAGGAGGTTGTACTGAAGGAAATCAGTACCGGTGCTCAGAATGATATTCAGCGGGCTACTCAGATGGCTCGCAGTATGATTATGGAATATGGTATGAGCAAGCATCTGGGGCCTATAGCCTTTGGTGATAGCAGTGATCATCAGGTATTCCTTGGTCGGGATTTGAACAACCAGCGGAATTATTCCGAGGAGGTTGCTTCTGATATTGACCGGGAGGTACGGAAGCTGATTACTACTGCTTATGAGGAGTGCCGTATTTTACTTTCTGACAATATTGACAAACTGCATGATATTGCAGCTGCCCTGATGGATAAGGAAACTTTGGATGCTGAGGAGTTGGAGGAGATTGTAGGCTTTGGTAATGTTACCAAGAAGGAGCCTGCGGAAAAGGATGATCATCACGACGATGATGATACCACTACTCCCTTGCTGATACCTGTAGAGGAGCCAGCAAAGAATGAGTCTGCAGCCAAGGAAACAGCCAAGGAGGCTGTACCGGTGGATGTGGCTAATCCAGAGCCAAATCTGAATACATCAATCAAGGATTAAGATGGAACATTTAGGGGACTGTGATTACAGTCCCCTATTTCTGCTTTTTTAAGGTAAAAATACAAAGAGGAGGATTTTGTTGTGAGCGAGATTATTCTGGAATATACCCGTGGGGGACATGTGGAAAACATTCATCGCGCCGATGTGGTGGCTGTGAATACCAAGGGAGAAATTCTCAAAGAGGTAGGCAATGGAAAACTGCCTATGTTTTGGCGCAGTGCAGCCAAGCCGTTTCAGGCCTTGGCCTTTGTCAAAAACGGTGGCATGGAGAAATATGGCCTGACTGAAAGAGAGCTGGCTCTGCTGGTTTCCTCCCATAGTGGCGAAGGCTTTCATGTGGAGCTGGTTAAGGGAATTTTAGACAAGCTGGGCTTGACCACTGATGCCTTGAACTGCGGTGCAGCTCGTCCTATGAGTGGCAAGGCAAATGTGGAGCTGATTAAGCAGGGAGAAAGGCCACAGGCTGTGCATAATGCCTGCTCCGGCAAGCATTCCCAGATTTTGGCTTTGTGTCAGATGATGGGCCTGCCTATTGAGGGCTATATTAAGCCAGACCACCCAGCAGAGAAGATTATCTTCCAGCACGTAGCTATGGCTTCCTGTATGCCAGAGGACAAGCTGGAAATAGGTATTGATGGCTGTGGCGTGCCAGTATTCTATCTGCCTTTGGATCATATGGCCAGAGCCTATGCCCGTCTTGGTTCTCCTGCTAAGGGAGACTGGGGAGAGTATGAGGCAGCAGCCCTGCGTATTCGCAATGCTATGGCAGAAAATCCAGATGCCTTGGCTGGTACAGGCCGTATAGATACTGCTATCTCTCAGATTACCAAGGGCAGAGTAATTGCCAAGATTGGTGCCGATGCTGTGTACTGCATGGCCGTTAGAGATGAGGATATGGGTATTGCCTTCAAGGTGGAGGATGGCAGTTATGGAGCTGTTAATCCAGCAGTAATGGCTGTATTGAAATATATGGATATCCTTACCAAGGATGAATATGATCAGCTGCAGGCCAAATATCCACCAGTATTGAAAAATCATCGTGGTGACATTATCGGTACCATAGAGTATAAGCTGTAAGCTAAAGGAGGCATTATATGCGTTCCAAAATTTTGGAGCTTCTGCGTTCCAAGCATGGAAACTGTATTTCAGGGGCTGAAATAGCCAGTCAGCTGGGGGTTTCCAGGACCGCTGTATGGAAGCATATCAATGAATTAAAATCTGCAGGGTATCATATAGAAAGCAAAGCCCGCAGCGGCTATTGCCTGCTGGAATGCCCTGATAAGCTGCTGCCAGAGCTGGTAAAGCACAATCTGTCTACCAGTTTTATAGGGCAGAATGTTATTAGCTATGAGGATATTCCCTCTACTAATAACGAGGCCAAGGTATTGGCTGCTCAGGGAGCTGTAGAGGGAACGGTAGTTGTCAGCGAAGCTCAGAGCACTGGCAAGGGCCGTTTGGAGCGAAGCTTTTTCTGTCCAGCTGGAGGCTTGTGGTTTTCTGTTATCCTTAGGCCGGATTTTTTGCCTCAGGAGGCACCAAAATGTACTCTTATGTCGGCAGTGGCAGTAGCCAGAGCCATGCGTGATATGGGGTTGGATGCTGGTATCAAATGGCCTAATGATATATACTGTCAGGGCCGCAAGCTGACAGGTATTTTGACAGAGATGAGTGCGGAAATGGACAGAATAAATTATCTGGTAGTGGGAATCGGTATAAATGCTAATATTCCCCTGGAGTCATTTCCAGAGGATATAAGGGACAAGGCTGGTTCTATATCAGGTATTCTGGGCCATGATATTGACCGGGTAGTTTTTCTGCAGAAGATATTGACCTACATGGAAAATCTCTATGTAGATGTATTGAAAAACGGCTTTGACTGGGCTCTGGACCAGTGGAGAGAATACTCCATTACCCTGGGACAGCTGATTGATGTTGTGGGGGTACAGGAAAAGTTTGCCGGAGTGGCTGAGGATATTGACGAGGACGGAGCACTGCTGGTGCGGACAGATACAGGTTTGCGGCGGGTTCTGGCTGGAGATGTGTCCATTCGGCCGAGATAATAGTTTTTTACAAAAATAAATCATGGAAAGCAAGATGATTTGGGGGATTTTATGCTCTTAGTAATAGATATTGGCAATAGTAATATTGTTATGGGTACTTATATTGGCAAGAAGCTGCAGCATCATTGGCGTATTTCGACAGACCGACAGAAAACCAGTGATGAATATGGACTGTTGTTGGAAAGTATTTTCAAGCATCATAATTTTGGACTGGGGGATATTGACGATGTTATTATCTCCTCAGTTGTACCGCCTTTGATTATTCCTATGGAAAAAATGTGTGAGCGGTATTTCCATCTGCGGCCATTGGTGGTAGGGCCTGGCATCAAAACCGGTATCCGCCTGAAATATGAGAATCCAAGGGAAATTGGTGCAGACCGCATTGTAAATGTAGTAGGTGCCTATGAGCAATATGGCGGTCCCCTGATTGTTATTGATATTGGCACAGCCACTACCTTTGATGTGGTGGATGCCAATGGAGATTTTTTAGGCGGTGTGATTTCCCCTGGTCTAGGGACTCAGGCAGAGGCCTTGTTCCAACGGGCGGCCAAGCTGCCAAGGATTGAATTGGTAACTCCAAAGAATATTATCTGCCGCAATACAATTAATGGTATGCAGGCCGGCTTGATTTTTGGTTTTGCAGGCCATATTGATGCTATTGTACACCGCATCAAGAAGGAATATGGCGGTGAGATGCAGGTAGTGGCCACCGGGGGATTTGCCAAGATGATTGCCAAGGAATCTACCACTATTGATAAAATAGATTATTTTCTCACTCTGACTGGTTTGCGTGTGCTTTATGAAAGGAATCATGGATGAGGATAGGCAATTTGGAATTTGCGTATCCGGTTTTTCTGGCTCCTATGGCCGGAGTAACGGATACACCCTATAGAATTTTGGCTAGGGAAATGGGCTGTCCGCTGGTGTATTCAGAGATGGTTAGCGACAAGGGAATTAACTATCGCAATGAGCATACACTGAATATGCTGAAAACAGAGCCAGAGGAGCGGCCTATGGCCATGCAGCTATTTGGTGCTGAGGCAGATAGTGTAGCCAAAGCAGCAGAATATGTAGCTTCCCTGAATTGTGCCGACATTCTTGATTTTAATATGGGCTGTCCAGCCCCCAAGGTGGTAAAAAACCATGAGGGCTCTGCCATGATGCGGAATCCAGAGAATGCCTATCAGGTACTAAAGGCCTTGGTAGAGGCTGTGGATATGCCGGTAACTGTGAAAATGCGCCTTGGCTGGGATGACAAGAGTATTAATATTATGGAGATGGCTCAACTGGCTCAGGAGGCAGGTGTCAAGGCTATTGCCATTCATGGCAGAACCAGAGAGCAGTTTTACCGGGATCACGCAGATTGGGAAATTATTGGTCAGGTAAGACAAAAGCTGAATATTCCAGTTATTGCCAACGGAGATGTGCGTACCGTACAGGATTTGGACAAAATACGTCAGGTAACAGGCTGTGAAGCTGTAATGGTGGGACGGGCAGCTCAGGGAAATCCTTGGATATTCCGTCAGCTAACGGAATACTTGAAAACAGGTAAAATTTTGCCGGGGCCTACCATTGAGGAGCGGAAGCAGGTGATTATCCGCCATTTGGATATGCTGTTGAAGTTTAAAGGTGATTATATTGGGCCAAGGGAAATGCGGAAGCATGCTACTTGGTACACCAGAGGAATTAAGGGCAGTGCAGAGCTGCGTTGTCTTTTTAATCAGGCTGTTAGCCGGGATGATTTTTTGCGTATTCTGGACAAAATGAAATAAGCCTGCAGTATGGAGAAGGAGCAGCGGCCTGAGGAGCTGCTGCCCATAGTTTTAGGAAACCGGAGGGTTGATACATGGAAGAGAAGAAAGAAAAGTCTGTATGGAATAATTATACGGCTGAGGAGAAGCAGGAGCTGTTTCAGCTGAATGAGGACTATAAGGCATTTTTGAGCCAGTGCAAGACAGAGCGGGAAAGCACTGAGGAAATTGTTCGTCAGGCTGAGCTAAAGGGCTATCGCAATCTGCAGGATATCATCAAAAACGGGGAAAGCCTTAAGACTGGGGACAAGGTTTATGCTACCTGCATGAAAAAGGCTGTAGCCATGTTTAATATTGGCAGCCGCAATCTGGAGGAAGGTATGTCCATTCTTGGTGCTCATATTGACACCTGCCGTCTGGACTTGAAGCAGAAGCCTCTCTACGAAGCTGATGGCATGGCTTATTTTGATACTCATTATTACGGTGGTATCAAGAAATATCAGTGGGTAACTCTGCCTTTGGCTCTTCATGGTGTTGTGGTGAAAAAGGATGGCACTGTTGTTAAAATCGTTGTAGGTGAAAATGAGGATGATCCTGTTTTCTGTGTTACAGATTTGCTGATTCACCTTTCCCAGAAGCAGATGGAAAAGAAGGCTACAGTAGTTGTCGAGGGTGAGGATTTGGATATTCTCATAGGCAGCCACCCATTAGAGGGTGAGGAAAAGGATGCTGTTAAGGCGGCCATTTTGAAGTTGCTGGAGGCTGAATATGGCATTGAAGAGGATGATTTCCTGTCTGCGGAGCTGACTATGGTGCCTGCTGGCAAGGCTAGGGATTTGGGCCTTGACCGCAGTATGGTTCTGGCTTATGGCCACGATGATAGAGTATGCGCTTATACCTCTTTGGCTGCTATGCTGGAGATGGATAAGGTGGAGCGTACCTCCTGCTGTCTGCTGGTGGACAAGGAGGAAATTGGTAGCGTAGGTGCCAGCGGTATGCAGTCCCGCTTCTTTGAAAATATGGTGGCAGAGCTGCTGCATGCTCTAGGTGGATACAATCCACTTTCCAGCCGTCGTTGTCTGGCTAATTCCTGTATGCTTTCCTCTGATGTAAGCTCTGCCTTTGACAGTCTCTATGCCAGTGCCTATGACAAGAAGAATTGCGCATATCTGGGCAAGGGCATGGTGCTGATGAAGTATACCGGTGCTAGAGGAAAGTCTGGCTCCAATGATGCCAGCGCTGAATATTTGGGCCGTTTGAGAGCTGTTCTGGACAAGCATAATGTAAAGTTCCAGACTGCAGAGCTGGGCAGGGTAGACCTGGGTGGTGGCGGTACCATTGCCTATATTATGGCTCTTTATGGTATGAATGTTATTGATAGCGGTGTAGGTGTTCTTAGCATGCATGCTCCTTGGGAGGCTGTCAGCAAGGTGGATGTTTATGAAACCTACAAGGGCTACAAGGCATTTCTGGAAGAGATTTAACAATGACACAGCTATTAATCAAACGCTTTGTGGCAGATTATGACAATGTAAACAAGCCAGCTGTCCGGAAGGCCTATGGCCTTCTCAGCGGCGCTGTAGGGATATGTGTCAATCTGCTGCTGTGCACCATGAAGCTGATTACAGGCTATATCAGCGGTTCTGTAGGCATTATTGGTGATGGTATCAATAACCTATCCGATGCAGGCAGCTCTGTTGTTACCATGTTTGGCTTGAAGCTTTCCGCCAAGCCTGCGGATGAGGAGCATCCCTATGGTCATGGCCGCATAGAATATATTGCGGCTATGATTATCGCCGGGGTAATTTTTCTGGTGGGCTTTGAGCTGATAGCTACCTCAGTGCAAAAAATCATGGCTCCAGAGCCAGTAGAGCTTTCTCTGGCCACGATTCTTGTTATGGTGGTATCCATCTGCTTCAAGCTGTGGCTGGGGGCCTTTAATCGTCAACTGGGGAAGAAAACGGATTCACCGGTTTTTGCTGCTGTAGCAGCAGATAGCATGAGTGACTGTATTGCCACCTCAGCGGTTATTATCTGTCTTATCATCTATGGACTGACGGGCTATAATCTGGATGGTGTGGCTGGTATTATTGTGGGCCTGTTTATTATGTACAGCGGTTGGACTGCTGCCAGTGAAACACTGCAGCCTATTCTGGGCAAGCCGGCAGATAGTCAGCTGATTCAGAAGATTATTCAGCTGGCCTTGGAGGACAAACGTATTCTGGGCGTCCATGATGTTATGGCTCATAGCTATGGACCAGGCAATGTTTTTGCCTCTGTGCATATTGAGGTGCCATCTACCCTTACCTTGATTAAGGCTCATTTTATTGCCAATCATTTGGAATATGTGCTGGAACAGAAGCTGGATTTGCAGGCTACAGTTCATGTAGATCCCAAGGTGGTAGGTAATGCCAGATTTGATGCCATTGCAGAAACCTTGAATCAGATTTTACAGGACATTGGGCCAGAGCTGAGTATGCATGATTTGCACATTCTCCACGGTAATATGCTTTTGTTTGATGTAGTGGTTCCCTATAGCTTCCCTCTTTCCGATGAGGAGCTGGAGAATTGGATAAACAAAAAGCTGCAGGCCAAGGAGGCTCTCTATAAGGCCGTAGTCAAGATAGATAGAGGAGCTATACCGGAGCCAGTCCAGTAATGGGCAGGTATTTAGAATACATGTATACAAAAATTGTTCAATATATTTTGGCCAAAAGGTTGACAGCTTTAATTTGAAGTGTTAACATAGTGCCATAGGTTAAATGAACCTGCTAACTGAATACTGATTGGAACAGGTGCCTATATGCGAGAGCATAGGCCTAACAAGAGAAGCTGGTACAAGCCAGCACGGTCCCGCCACTGTAACAGGGAGCGAAACCACATTTATGTCACTGGAGGAATCTGGGAAGGCGTGGTAGAGCGTAGATCTGGAGTCAGGAGAACTGCCTGTTTAGCAATCACCGTTAGACCTGCGAGTGATGGGGATGGGGATTTTAGCTTTATTAATTATGGTTAAAAAAGTCCTGACCTAGGAGAAAGGTCAGGACTTTTTTTGCATTGCTCATACATTTCATTCATGGTTGCCGGTGCAGTTTGACACCGCACTTGCGCACGGGGGCTTTGGGGCGCGTTTCCAAAGCCCATTTATTTTTCATTGTATAATAAATCATACATATTATATGATAAATTGCGCATAGTATAATAACCAAAAGTTATAATCTTTGGTTAGTGATAATAAAATGATATCATTTGCTATTATTGTTAATAGGTGTAAATCAGGGCCTTGACAATTGTGTGGCAGACTGATATTAATATAGAGGCTGGTTGTTTTAGGGATTGAACATCTAGCTATCAAATGTATATTATTTAGGATTATAGGGGGAAAGAATTTTAATGGACACAGCAATAATTTTTGTTGCACTAATTGGTTTGATGGTTATGGCCTATAGAGGCGCATCTATCATTTTGATTGCACCGGTATTTGCCGTAGTTGCCGCATTGGGCAGTGAGCATGCTTCATTGCCAATCTTCAGTGAGCTTTATATGACCAAGGCTGCTGAGTATTTGAAAAACTACTATCCAATTTTCTTATTTGGTGCTGTATTCGCCAGACTGATGGAAAAGGGTGGCATGGCTGCCTCTGTAGCAGGTAAAATTATTGAGATTTTGGGCGAAAAGCGTGCTGTTTTGGCAGTATTGCTGGGCTGTGGTGCTTTGACCTATGGCGGCCTCAGCGTGTTCGTTGTTGCTTTTGTTATGTACCCTTTTGGCGCTGTTGTATTCAAGAAGGCTGATATTCCAAAGAGATTGCTGCCAGCAGCTCTCTGGATGGGTATTTTCTCCTTCGCAATGGTTGCTATGCCTGGTACACCACAGATTCAGAATATTATCCCATCCTCCTACTTTGGTACTTCCACCTGGTCTGGTATGGGAATTGGTATTTTTGCTACTTTGATTTTCCTGTTTATGGGTTGGGCTTGGATCTCTTTCCGTGCTAAGCGCTTGAAGGCTCAGGGTGAAGGCTATGGTAAGCATATTGAGTATAGCCAGCGTCGCCACAAGATTCCAAATCCAGATTGGAAGGTTTCTGTAATCCCTTTGATTTTGGTTATTGTTTTGAATGTTTTCCTGTCTAATCCATTCCATTGGGATTGGGCTTTCCATTGGGATGAAAGCTCCTTGGAGAGCTTGGCGCCAATGCATATTAGCTTGCTGGCTCATTCTGTAGCCAAGATTTCTGCTGGTTGGTCCATTACTATTTCTTTGATTATCAGTAGTATTGTGGCGGCTATTATTGCTCGTCGTCACCTGCGGATTACTGAGGGCATGATGTCCACCATTAACGGTTCTGCTATTTCTTCCTGTAGTGCTGTACTCAACGTTGCTTCTGGTTATGCTTTTGGCTGCGTTGTTGTAAGCCTGGGTGGTTTTACTGTTATCAAGGATATGCTGCTGAATTTGGATTTTGGCGGCGGTCCATTGTTCTCTGCTGTATTGACTACCAATATTATGTGTGGCTTTACTGGTTCCGCTTCCGGCGGTTTGACTATCGCTCTGTCTATGCTGGGTGATCAGTGGGCAGCTATGGCTACTCAGGCTGGTATTCCTCTGGAGGTACTCCATCGTATCGTGGCTATCTCCTCTGTAGGTATTGATCCAGTACCACATTGCGGTGCTTTGGTAACCATGTTGGCAATCTGTGGTTTGAGCCACAAGGATTCCTACGGTGATATTGCCGTATTGATGGGTATGAAGTTCCTGGTACCATTCCTGTGCGTAATCTTCTATATGATTACCGGAATTGCATAAAGATTAGTAATATAAAAGCTGTACGCAAGTTTTGCGACTTGTGTACAGCTTTTTTAGATTCTAAAATTCTGATTTGTAGGGTTAAGTGATTTTTATAAAATATAGTTTTGACTATAAGAAAAATATCGACCACATCTTGTAGCAAGCACGAAAAAAGGTCGTCCCTGCCAAGACATCCCCTCGTAAGATGTTGTGACCATCAGTGTTACCAACACTGTTTGACGGTCGATTTTAAAATCACCCAAAAACATGCAATGGCGACCATCATTGTGGTTCGCTCTTTTTTTATGTTCTTATTTTAGCTCACATAAACATCTTAGTCAAGTTCAGATTTGCCGAGCTAAGTGCTAATCTTAGCAATGGCATACATATACGATTTCTGTAGGCATGGCACATACCCTTACAGGCACGCTCGCGCTATATTGATGTGCCTCACGCTGCTAAACTCATTTAATCACATGAAAAGCTTCACGATGTTCATCTTTTCATGGCTTAAATTCGTTAAGAAGCGAGGCACATCGATATACCTGTTAAGGGTATATGTCATGCCTTCTATTTTGTGTATTCATTGCACCTTCCTGCTTTGGCACTATTTGGAATGACTTATTCCCTACGAAGATGGCAAATTTATTGGGGATTGATAGTATCGATAAGCCTTGATGATTCGACAACAGCCGGAGGGGCATGACACTTTTGCGTCGGGAGACTCCTGC
>ERZ506905.109-NODE-109-length-51459-cov-10.7756_pt1 | contig 51459 bp, 35 predicted proteins | sample MGYA00513175_ERZ506905 | MGnify/ENA metagenome assembly ERZ506905
TTGCCCCCGATACCATTAACGGCTTAAATCTCTATGCTTATTGTAATAATAATCCCGTAATGAGAGTGGATCCTGAGGGAAATAGCAGCATATCAATGAGCACGATAGTTGATGCAGTAGCTGCTCTATTTGAAATAGCAATAGGCGGAGCTTTTGCGCTTGTAGGTCATATAGTAAAAACGGCACCGCGTCCCAATAATATAGGAATAGGAATTTTTAGAAAAAATCAAATAGCTGATTTAGGAAAATTGAATACAGCTGCTAATATATTGGGGAAAATTTCTACGGCAGTTGCTGTTATTTCGACAGTAATTTCTGTCATTGATGGCATAAAGACTGGTATAGATAGTGGGTATTCCGCAGGAAGAATAGTTTCTAACGCAATTACAGATACAGTGATTTTTGGTGGAACTGCATTACTTTTAGGAGCAATTGGGGGAAAACTTGGTACTTTATTAGGAAGTGCGCTTCCGGGGTTAGGAAATGTGATCGGAGCCGTTGTTGGGTTTGCGTTAGGCCTTACATTAGGTTTCTTTCTTGATTTAGAAGTTGGTGGAAAAAGTGTAATTAATCATATACGTGATGGCGTTTATACTTTTTGGCGATGGTTATTCGGTTAAGGAGTTTTTTATGAATAATATTCGGGTTGCATTGACAAGTAAAATGTATAAGTTTTGGGGCATAATACTATCTATAGCATTACTAAGTTTCTTTATTTTATTGATAGCAAATTTTCAAGAAATTCCTTTATATGCCATAATATTTGTTTTTTTGACATTTGTTTTTGCTCTATTTGGTACCATCTTATGTTTTACTCATCGCATAGGTGTTAACAAAAATAAAAAAAGTCTCGTTGTGGTCAACTTAAGAAAAAAAGAAGTTCGGTTAGAAGATGTAATCGATATAAAAGTAAATAATCGCTTTAGTATAGCTCCGAAAAAATATTGTTATATCGATGTAGTTTTAAAAGAGGATAGAATAATAAAAATCCCAGGTTATTCATCAATGATTGTGAGAAAGAATGATACGGAAAAAACTCAAAGAATTATTGAAAAAATAAAAGAAATAATAAAAACTACTAATAATTAAATTATGAATTTAGAGAGAAATTTAGCAAAAAAATATATTTTTTACAATAGTCGCATTTTTAGTCAAGAAGCGGGTGTAGGAATATTATTGCTAAATTTTTCTCTGTTTCTTTATGCGATCGTTGATTAATAAAAAGAGTCCTACAATGAAAGGGATTTTAATTGCAATAGGAGGAGGGGTAATTTCAGGATTAACGTTTAATCAACCGTTAATTTCAAGTGTTGTAACTTTACTCACTATTGAATTGGGAAGATATATTTTTGAGAATTTAAGAGAATATTTTATAGGAGCTATCATGAGTGAAGAGCTTAAAGAATGGATAGCAATGTTTGCTATTTTTTTGATTATAATAAGTATTGTGAATGTAATATTTAATTTTACAAATTATCGAAAAAGAATAAAAAATGGAGAATTAAAAAAAGATTTTCCTTCAAGGGATAAGCGGAAAATTATAAGATGGAATGTTATATGGAATTTGTCCTTATGGGGTAATATAATAATATATCTTATAATATCGTTAAGTTTAAGAAACCAATGGAGTATAGGTGCAGGACTTTTTATAAGTTTAATATATATTTTTTGTGTGGAAGTAATACTATATCCAATTGTTAAGAGGTATATTAAACAAAAAAATAAAAGCTAACTATAATGAAGAGAAATAAAAACGAGTTCATTAAGAAAATTGAACTCGTTTTTATTTGTATATAGACCTTAACACTGCAGAAAAAATATGCTATATTTACGATAATAACGAAAAAACAGATCAACGATGTCGGTGAGATATACGTATGACAAACTTGGCCGATTGGTAAGGGAGGATAATAAAGCGAGTTGAAAAACATATTTCTTTGATTACAATAACGTCCATTATATGACAATGTTTTATTTAATGAAGTATGATTGATAGTTATTAAAAAACGAATTGGCGAGTGAATGGCGTGTTGGGGCTGAAAGCCTTATATTAAAAGGGCTATAGCGTTATAGGGATAGGTTTAATTCCTGTCGGGTGTATCAAATCATTATAATCCGAGCCTAATTGTGCCGATAAGCGACGGGTTCGGATTTATCATTTAGTTACAAATATAAAAAAGGACTTGCGTTAATCTTCGCAAGCTCCTTTTATTTTTATAATAAAAAGATATCTGTTGCCCGACGTCTTTTGAGAAAGTTCCTTGACTATATTTACGTTTTTACTTGTTTTCCAAAATCTTTGGACAGCTTTTTGCAGACCAAGATTTTTGCAAAGCTTTATTAGTAGAGGATCGTCTAAAAGGAATTGTTTCTCTCTAATGATTTTTTGTGAAAATATCGTATTTCCTTGTGTGCATGATACAATAAAATATAGGCTATATGTAATATTAGGCGAGTAAAACAAGAGAAAAACTTATCTAAATATAGAGACAATAATTGAAAAAACAAGCAAGTTAATCAAATTGGTTTGACTTGCTTGTTTTTTTGTGGAAAAACACGTTGTGATAAGGCAAAAGGAAAAATTTACTCTGAATTCAAGATGTTAAATTTAGGCAATAATAAACAGGATGACAAAAAAATCCGAAAAATGATGTGATGAAATTGTTTTACAATTATATAACGGTCGGGCGTATTCGAAAATGCGCGGAGGGGACAAACGGAAGAATTAAACCTACGGATGGGGTAAACGGAGATTTCTAAGGCTATAGGTCGATAGAATAAAAAAATAGAAAAATGTTAAAAAAAGACGATTAAACAACAAAATGACAAGAAGAAAATGCATTTTACTATTCAAATTCATAGAAAAACGTTGTATTATTAATTCAATTGGTGAGAGATTAAAAAAACAAATTTTCAAGGCGGCAGAGATGACGGATAAAAGAGATAAAAAAATAATAGAGTGGAACGACGAGGAACCCTATCGGGAGCCGGTAGATGAAACGAAACCTTTTGACGTACGCTATCCTTGGGAATTACGTTATAACAAATATATAGAAAATACACAGCTATCGATTTATGAAAGCGGTTGGCAGTATTGCAGTCCCGGTTATAAATACGGCCCTGCGCGCTGGGGATACTTTTTATTGCATTTTATCGAGAACGGCAGAGGAACTCTCACCGTCAACAACACGAGTTATAAACTTTCCCGCAATCAGGTTTTTCTTACGTTGCCCGATACGGATACGACTTATACGGCCGATAAAGAGTTACCGTGGCATTATTACTGGGTGGGATTTAACGGCCTCAACGCTAAAGAATTTTTGATAAAATCCGGATTTATCGAAAACGGGATATACACAAAATCTTTTTCTTGTCCGGAAAAAATATTTTCTATTTTTAAGCAGATCAACGATTATAACAGCCGCGACGAGACAGCGTCTTTGGGAATGTTGGGCGGGCTTTACACTTTATTTGCCGAAATGTTTAAGGAAAATAAAAATATCGATTTGCCTGTAACTGAAAAAGAAAGTTATATCGACCGAGCTGTACGGTATATCAATGAAAATTACGGCCGTCCGATCACGGTGAAAAACATTGCCGAGTATGTCGGATTTGACCGAAGCTATTTTTTCAAAATGTTCAAAGAGCAAATAGGGGTTTCTCCGAAGGAATATCTCATCAATCAACGTATGTCCAAGGCAAGAAGCTTGATGAAGGACGCAGAATATTCCTGTTACGAAATTTGCAAAATGGTAGGCTACGAAGATTACTCCAATTTTTCGAAGACGTTTAAAAAAAGATACGGAAAAACGCCGAAAGAATATATGGCACAACCATTTGAGGCCGATGCTCAGACCGAATAAACGATACGACGGAAGAAGATAAAACAGAAAATGGGAGCGAGGGGATATGAAAATAGCGGAAAGTAAAAGAAATATTTTCAGAAAGAAAATAGATGGAAAATTTCCGAAAGATACGAAAAAACGAACCGGCTTCGGAAAAAACCAACTGAGAAAAAATCTATTCGTAGTCGGTATGCTGTCGGTTGCGATGATTCATTTTTTGGTTTTTTGGCTTTATGTAAATCTGAGCTCTATTTTAATGGCGTTTAAGAACGTGACTTTGGAAGGGACAAAATGGGGCTTCGGTAATTTCAAAATTATGTTTGATAGTTTTGCAAATCCCGCTTCGGAATTGCGCGGCGCATTTGTGAATACCATGATTTTCTTTTCTATAAATCTCCTGGTCAAATTGCCTTTGACGTTTCTTTGTTCGTACTTTCTCTATAAAAAAATTAAATTTTATAAGTATTATCGTTTTGTGTTCTTTTTGCCGAGTATCATTTCCGCAGTTGTGCTTACTTCGTTGCTGAAATATATGGTTAATCCGGGCGGCCCTATTCCGAAATTGTATGAAATATTATGCGGGCGGGAATCTCCGTTATTCCTTGCCGACAGTGATTATGCGCTCGGCGTAATTATTTTTTATACGATTTGGTCGGGGTTCGGCGTAAATATTATTCTTTTTCAGGGCGCAATGAGCAGAATCCCGCCGGAAATCATCGAGGCGGGAAAAATTGACGGCGTGGGAATGACGAGGGAACTGTTTCAGATCGTAATGCCGCTTGTCTGGCCGACGATTTCTACCGTCGTCATATTGGCTTTCGTCGGTCTTTTCTCTTCCAGCGGCGAAATTCTGTTGTTTACCAAAGGGCTTTATGATACCTATACGATTTCCTATTGGATATTCGAAATGGTACAAGGCGTCAAAGGGACCGTCAATCTCGAATATGCTTCTACGGTCGGTATTTTTTTCTCGGCCATCGCGCTTCCGATCGTCCTGCTTGTCAAACGGGGACTTGAAAAAGTGACGGAAAGCGTGGAATATTAAGGGGGTGTGGGTATGAAAAAAATCAAAGAAAATTCCTCTTTTACCAAAAAAAGCATACCTGAACGTATCGTATATGCGATCGTATTTCTCCTTTTTTTCCTTTACGCCGCAAGTCTGTTATATCCGTTTTTTTGGGGAGTGCTTTCCTCTCTTAAAGAAGTGGACGAGTATTTGGATTCTCCGTTTTCGTTTCCCTCGAAATGGCTTTTTTCGAATTATGCGTCCGCGTTTGAAATGTTGCAATATAACGACGCCAATTTTATTCAGATGATTTTCAACAGCGTGTGGTTTACGGTAGGCGGAACGTTGATAGCCGGATTTGTCGTCTGTATGACCGCATATGTTGTCGCAAAGTACGATTTCAAAGGGAAAGGCTTTGTTTATGCGCTGTCGCTCGTAATCATGGTGGTCCCCGTGGTGGGAACGCTTCCTGCGCAGTATCGGTTGTATAATCAGTTACATATCACCGATTCTCCTTTGCTTCTGATCACTTATGCAAGCGGTTTCGGCTTCAACTTTATCGTGATGTATGGTTTTTTCAAATCCTTGCCCTGGGGGTATGCCGAGGCTGCGTTTATAGACGGGGCGACGCATTTTCAGGTTTTCTGGAAAATCATGCTGCCTCAGGCGTCGGCTTGTATTTTTGCGATTTCTATCGTTCATGCTATCGGGATGTGGAACGACTACATGATTCCCATGCTGTATCTCGACCACATGCCTACGTTGGCTTCGGGCTTATATAGCTATCAAACGATTATGGAAATGGACACCGATTGCAATTATCCCGTCTATTTTGCGGGCATATTTATGTCTATGCTTCCTATGGTAGTTATTTACGGGGCTTTTCACAACGTCATTATGGACAATACCGCCACGGGCGGCTTAAAGGGTTAATAAATAAAAAAGGACGGAAAGAGTTATGAGAAAATTGAAAATTTTTTCGACGGCGGCGCTTATTTTAGGCGGAATTATGTTGACAATGCCTTTTGCGGGCTGCGGACAAAAGGAATATGAAGATAATGAAAATACGGTCGTTATCGATTTCTTTAAGGGGGATTACGGAATAGATTTTATCAATAATCTCGCCGAAGCCTTTATGGAAAAGAACGAGGGAAAAACGGTTTACGTCAAAGATACGGTATTGAGAAATCAGATTATCGACAGGCTTAAATCGGGGCCCAAGAGCAACGATGCGGATATCGTCATGACGAACGGCGCCGCTTACGGTACAATCGGCCTCGGGGCCCAGTTCGGTCAGCCGGCAATCTTCGAGCCGCTTACCGAGGTATATGATTACATAGCGCCCGGACAGACGAAAAGCATTCGGGAATTGACTCAGAAAGCCTTTAAGGACGTTACGTCGTTTACGATAGACGGCAATACAAAAGAATACTTTATGATTTGGTCCTCAGGGTTACAGGGGCTTATATACAATAAAGACCTTCTCAGTGAGGATCGTCTCCCTAAGACCACGGACGAGCTTATTGCATTGGCCGGAGAATTGAAGGAGGAGCTCAAAGGTAAAAATAAATCTGCGTTTATCTATTCGGGGTATGTGGATTATTGGACGCCGCTTCATCTCGTATGGTGGGCACAGTATGCGGGGGAGGAAGCCTACAATAAATTTTACGAGGGGGAAATCAAACAGCTGAATCCCTTTACGGGAGAAGAGGAATATACCCAAAGCCCTGCAATTTTTACGATGCCGGGCAGGGAAGAAGCGTTGAGCGTTATGGAAACGCTTCTGAAAAACAGCAACGGGTATTGTGATAAAAATTCCACGGCGCTCAGTTTTACGGACGCCCAACGTAATTTCCTCAAGGGGCAGGCGGCGATGCACCCTAACGGGGATTGGCTGGGTACCTCTATCGAGAAGGAGAACGCTGACGTAGCGTTTATGAAAACCCCCGTCATTTCCGCGATTATAGATAAGCTGGATACGGTTAAGGACGACGCCACGCTTTCCAAAGTGATTGCGTATATAGACGGCGACGAAGGCGCCGAATTGCCCTCGGGGGTTTCCGAGGCGGATTTGCAGACGGTAACCAATGCTCGGAATATGATTTATCTGGCATCTACGACGCATTTCGTCGGAATCCCTTCCTATGCAAACGCGAAGCCGCTCGCCAAAGAGTTCCTTAAATTTATGTATTCGGAAGAAGGCGCTATGATTTTTGCAAAATCGACAAACGGCGCAAATCTTCCCGTCAATTACGATTATCTCGGAAACGCGGAAGTCGCCTCAAAATTTTCCGATTTCCAGAAATCCCGCCTTGCGATCATGAATGAAGACGCTATCGGCATTTATCAGCGCCCTCAGCATCCTATCGTTTATAAAGGCATGCTCGCCCCGTATTCTTATAATTCGGGCGTATTGGAAGCCGCGTTCGGCGCGACAAACGAAAATGACCGCAAAACGGCGGCCGATATCATCAAGATTGATACCCAGAAATACGATACGACAGGATGGAACAACCTACTTAAACTCGCGGGCTTGAAATAAGGAGATATCATGAGAAGAATATTCAAGATTTTATCGGTCGCCGCGTCCGTTGCCCTTTCTTTTACGTTTCTGTTCGGATGCGGAAAGGACGACGCTTCGGCCGACGAATACGCGGAGATACGGACCGCTCCGGGGACGGTGAAGGTCCTTAAAGACCGGGAGTCGGATTCCTTGCGCGAAGCTTCGCTCAAAGTATCGATGGCAAAGAACGAATATGAAGGCGGACAAATTATTTTGTCTCCGAAAACGGATATTTCCTACGACATTTCCGCCGGCACGCTTGTAAACGAAAACGGCACGGAATTTCCCCGGGAGGGAATCGAGTTTTTTAATCAACATTATATCGAGACGACCTCCCGCTCCAACAACAACATGCAGCTCGGACCGGGGTGGTATCCCGAAGCCTTGATCCCGCTGGATAAGGCGCGGGAGAAAAATGAACTCAAAGCCTCGGGAACGGCGAAAAATCAAGGAATCTGGGTTAAATTCCGCACGGAGGAAAAAACGGAAGCGGGGATTTACAGCGGCAAATTTACCCTTACCGTCAACGGCGCGAAAACGGAAATTCCCGTTTATCTCACCGTCTGGAATTATGTCGTTCCCTCTGAGTCGCACGCGCGCACGGCGTTCCTCAATTATCAGGACTCCGTTATTCAGGGGGAGGGCGATAATTCCGACGAAATGATGGAAGCGTATTACGAATTTTTCCTCAAAAACCGGATCACGGTTTCTTCGCTTCCGGCAAAGGCGGACGACGACGAAAGACTGCTTGAAATGTTGCAAAAATACTATAATCATCCCGCGATGACGGGATACGCGGTTCCTTATGTGGAGGCTTTGGTAAACGGCGAACAGCAGCCCGATTACGAAAAGCTGAAAGTCACCATCAAAAAGATTATCGATCTTTCGATAACCGATAAAGTGAATTATCTCGAAAAAGCGTATTTTTACATTACGCTTATCGACGAGTTCGACCAGGTAGAGAACGTAGGCAGTTATCGGCAGGAATTGGCGGGAAGAATCGGCAAAAATATAGACGCTATGCTTGCGGAAATCGAGAGCGAGCTTTTGTCGTCGGATGAAAATTTCTTTACGGATAAAGACGGAACGGAGTTCCTTTCGGGCTTGAAGCAATCTTTGAAACAACTTCCGAATATGGCGGTCGCGCAGCCTTCACGGCACCAGTCGCTGATTCCGTATTTTGAAATCTGGGCAATTCCCGCGATTTATATCAATTCAGCGGCCAACAGAAACAATTTTGACAGATGGCTTTCGGGGGAAGGGCGCGAGCACTGCGAAACATGGTGGTACACCTGTATCGGGCCCGAAAATCCGCATGTCTCCTATCATATCGACGATTATCTGCTCTCCGCCCGCGCGATGGGCTGGATGCAGAAAGATTACGGCCTTGCGGGTAATCTGTATTGGTCGAGCTCCGCGTATGTCCACCGCGTTGACGGCGACAACGAAAGGCCCGTAGATCCATATACGGTTCCCAACCGTTTCGGGGAATCCTCCGTAAACGGGGACGGCTTCCTCGTCTATCCCGGCGCGAAATACGGCGTATATGGTCCTATCGGCAGCGTGCGGACGGAAGCTATCCGTGACGCGGGAGAGGACTACGAAGCGCTTTGGCTTTTGGAACAGGCCTATGAAGAGCTGTCTGATTACTATGGGCTTCGGCTTGATTCGGACGAAACCCTGCGTTCGGTGTATGATTCCATTTATACCGGAGACCAGGCCTATACGAATACCGATATATTTGAAACCGCCCGCGAAACGGTAACGGGGCTTATCCTCGACGCGCAGAGCGATAACCGTATGATTATCGAAAGCGTGGAAAATTGTAACGACGGCATCCGGGTTTCCGTATTGATCAACGGCAAGGCTTCCCTGACGCGGGACGGCAAGCCTTTGAGCGGCGAAGCCGTGGGGCAGGGGAAACGGTATGTTATGAAAGTCGATTATTCGGATTCGGATATTTATCTCGATTTTGAATATACGCTGGACGGAAAAAATTATTCGGTGCATCGCTTCATTACTACGGGTACAAATTACGCGCTGCGTTTCACCGCTGAAAATACGGGTGTTTTTCAGGTGACGGCGGCTTCGGACAACGCCGCATACCTTGAAGCTTTTGAAGGAGTAAGTCAGGTTTATCGTTTTGGAATTCAATCGGTATTTACCGGCAGCTCGGTGACGGATTCCGCTTACGAACCCTCCATCTTGATTAAATCGGATATTTTTGACCGGGAAATAAAGCGGAAAATCCGCGGACTTAAATTCAAGTTCTATAATCCGGGGAACGAGAATGTACGAATGACGGTCAAATTGTACCGTTTTTCCATGGATATCGTAGATTATACCTTAAAACCCGGCTGGAACGTTCTCGAATTTAATAATATTCAGGATTTCGATTCCGTTACGGGGATTGTCTTCGCTTTCAAAAACGCGAAAGACGGGGCCGGGAATCCCGTAAAGTACGACATATATATGGCGGATTTCATCTATCAGCTCGCATAGGAGGACGGAAGTGAAAAAAGCATTGACGATTTTAATGGGCTTGGCAGTCGTACTGGGAAGCTTCGGATTTTCTTCCTGCAATCAAAAAGAGGAAGGGAAAAAAACAGAAAGCCCTCTTCAGGTCGGGCAGGTTCAGGATATGGAAGGGTATCGTAAGATTTACGATTTTGAGTCCCAGGACGAAATAAACAGTATCAAGGCTTTCTGGGACTTTGGAAAGATGCAGGTAAGCGACGAACACGCCACTTCAGGAAAACATTCCATGCGTCTCGAAGTGCTCGGAACGCAGCCTGACTATCAATTTGTATTCCATGATTGGGAGACGATAGACGAACAGTATTTGCAATTTTATATCAGAAACAACGAATGGATAGGGCTGGAAAACGGCAATTTAAGCGAATTTGACAGCATTATGCTGGACGTCTATAACGACTCGGGAAGAGAAATTCCGCTCACGATGCACCTGGTTGCCGAAGCGGATAAAAACGGCAAGGGCGAATATCGGCAAGTAAATATCGATATGGGCACAAAAATGCTGGCGGAGGGAGAAAATAAGGCGGAGTTTAAGCTGGGGCTTTCCGCTCGTCTCAACGGAATAGAAAATCTGCGCTATATTCGGCTGATTTTGCCCAATCATGTCAAAGGCGAAGCGCCCGCGGTGCTGTATGTGGATAATTTCAGGGCCAAGCAGTCGGCCGCATTAAAAACGGTAAATAAAAATTTCTCCGAGAACGAGCTGTTATTGTTTGAAGACGATGAGGACGCGGACATGTTTACAAATACGTTGTCTAACTGTCAGTACAGGTCCTTTCTGAGCTTTGAAGCTTACAGTGCGGCTTCGACGCAGGGGAATCGTTCTATGCTCGTCACGCAGCCCGTAAGCCCCCGTTCCTTTTTCTGGGAAGGCGAGGTCACGGCGCATATGTCCTCCGCGACGCTCGCAAAGCTGGATCTGTCAAAGTATGACGAAAGGTATGTGATCAAAGCGGACTTTATGCTTCTTGAGGGCGCGGACTCGAAACCGGTCAGATTTTTCGTCCAGTTCGACGATATGACATATACGGCGAGTGCGACGATGAATAAGGGCAGAAAGACTACGGTTACGGTTCCTTTATCCAAATTTCAGACTCGGGAAAGGCTGTATGATCTCGGATTTATCCTGAATGAGATTTTGGGCGGTGAGGAAGTCAAATTCGTGGTAGATAATATCCGCTTCGAGCTTAAGTAAACGCTGTTTGAAGAGAAAGTAAATTCGGATTCCGGCCGGAAAAGTACGGCTGAAAATATTACAAATAATTCGGGAGGATTAAGATGAAAAAATTTTTGTCATGTGTCATGGGCGCGGTTTTCGCGTTTACGACAGTTGCTGTGGCTGCGTCTTGCGGCGAGGAGGGGGACAAAGCGCCCCTGAAGGTTACCGTCGAGGTTGCGGAGACCGCTACCACGGTATGCGGGGCGGATTACAAAGTCCCTGACGCCGTGGTCAGGGGAGTCGAGGACTACGACATGGAAATTTCCATCGCGGCGACGGCGGGCGGAACGGTAAATTATAACGAAGAAACGAAGTCGTTTTATGCGAAGAATCTTGGCGCGCCCGCCTATACGATTACGTACACGGCTTCCTATCAGGACGCCGGAAAGACGGAGACCGCGGTAGGGGTTACGAAACTTTCCACGACAGACGGCGAGAAACCCACCATTTCCGCGCCCGATTACGTGACCGGGGTCCGCGGCGGAAAAGTGGAAATCCCCGAGGCGGCCGTTATAGACAACAGCGGCGAGGCGATTGAGGCGACTTATGTCGTGAAAGATGACGCGGGAGCCGTCGTTCAAACCGTGAAAGAAAACGAGAAAGAATACGTGCAGATTTCCGAAACGGTGAAATGGTACACGGTGGTTTACAGCGCTTCCGATTCCAGCGGAAACAGAGCGACCGACCACGAATGTAAAATCTGGATCCGCAGCTCGGCGGACGAAGTGGAGTTTTTCGACACGGAAGAGCTTGTAGAAGTCGAAACCGAGAGTGCTGCGGCAACGGTCGTCGCGGCTTCGGAAGCGCCTCAGGGCGGCAAGGGAAACGTTCTTAAAATCGAGATTCCCGCAAAGGGCGACGATAACGGCGGGTATGTTTCTTTTACGGTTCGCAACCTCGGCGTCACTGATTTTACAAACGTCACTAAGCTCAAAATGAAAGTTTTAAGCACGGTTGCGCTCAGCAATTGGCCCGGCTGGCATGCGGGAAATTCCATCGTCCCCGGCAAACTGAACGGCGCTTCTGCCGGAAAAGGCGTTGAGGCAAATACCTGGACGGAACTGGTTTGGAAACGTGCGGAAGTACAGGAAATGTTCAACGGCGCGACGGAAGGCAATTATGCGCGTCCCGTTATCGACGACGTCACCGAGCTTCGTTTCGACATCGACAACGCAGGCTGGTGGGGCGAACAGACGGAGGCGGACGGCGGCGGAACGCAGTGGCTGTCTCAAAGCTTTGTGCTTTATATAGACAGTATAGAAGTGGAGCAGATGGATCTCAACTGGACCCCTCGTTTTTACGAAACGGATGCGGCTACGTTCTATGAAATCAATACGTTCAACGACGAAGCGCGGTTCGGACTTTTGAATACGATCAATTCTCCTGCGGACAATTTCAGTCTTTCTCTTTCCGACTTACATACGACGGCGTTCGACCCTTCTGCTCCGGAAACGGAAAATCAGTCTTTGAAAGTGCAGGTAAAAGGATTTTCTAACGGTTATCCCCGTTTCGTCATGCCGCTGGAAAAGCTTTCGAAGATACTCGATTTGGGAACCCTTCCCGATAATGCCGTATTTATGGTCGATATTTATCTGGAGTCCTCCACGGGCGAAAAAGTAGTCCTGGACGGTGCCGACAATATTGTATTCTACGAAAAAGGAAATCCTGCCGAAAAGAAGCCCAAACTTAAAACGGGTTTGTGGCTGGATGTGGGGACATCCGCAACTGCTGCGGTGACGGTTGAGTCAATCAAGGACGCGTCTATTGATTTAGGAAATCTGGATTCCGTAGGGTTCTTCTTCTATGTGGATGCCGACTGGGGCGGAAACTGCGAACAAACGGTATATTTCGATAATTTCAGAATCGAAGTTCCCAAAGCGCCCAAGGCATAAGCGAAGACGAAATATCCGATTTTCAGAATGTGTTGAGCGGGCGGAGAAGCGCAATTGTTTCTCCGCCCGTCCCAGTGTCGGACGAAATAAACGGACAAAGGGCGTGTATGATTAAAAAAGTGATTTTAGATACGGATATAGGAAACGACTGCGACGACGCGGGCGCGCTCGCTATGCTTTGCGGGTATGCTTGTCGCGGAAAATGCGAAATACTCGGCGTTGCCTGTTGCACGGCAAAGCCTTATGCTCCCTCCTGTGTCCGTGCGATTGCGGAGGATTATCGGCTTACTTTTCCCGTCGGGCGCTTAACGGACGGATTCGACGGCGTTCAAGACTATTATTGCGGCCTATTCAAGGAAAAACAGGCTTGTTCGGAAGAATATATACGGTTTTATCGCAAAATTTTTGTGGATAACAGGGATATTATTTTAATTTGTATAGGCCCATTGCACGGAATGAACCTTCTTTTGGATTCTTGCGCGGACGATATTTCACCCTTGACGGGAATAGAATTATTTAAGGAGTCGGTGTCGCGCATATACGCCATGTGCGGACGCTTTGACGGCGAAACGGAATGGAATATCTCCATGGATATTTTGTCCGCCCGCTCGTTTTTTTTGCGATGTCCGGTGCCGGTCGAGGTGTGTCCGTTTGAGGAAGGCTTCGGCGTTATGACGGGAAGAAATCTGCGGGAGGGGAGCGCCGCCAAAAAAATTTACGCTTCTTTCTGCAAGGATAAGCGCGGCGTAAGAGACAGTTGGGACCCGCTTACGGTCTATGCGGCTGTGGAGGGGAAAAAGTGCCGCGGCGAGCGCTGTCGTCTGACAGTGGACGAGAAGGGAAAAATGACGAGGGAAGAGGGGCGCGGACACTGCGTGATAAAAGCGCAAAGGGATATCGGAAAAATTCTCGATAAACGAATGGTATAACAGCCCTTTTTGTATAGCGGGGAGAATGAAAAAACGGACGGAGAAAAAGTAATGAAAGAAAATTGGTTTCCCATAGGCTTCTGGAACTATGTGGACTGCGGCAAGCTCAAGCCGTCGAAAGAAGTTAAGCTGTGGAAAGAGTTAGGCATGACTCTTGCGATGAGTTTCGAATATCGCAAAAAGCAGGATCGGGCATGTATGATAAAAACTTTGGACGCCTGTAAAAGAGAAGGCCTGCGCGTAATCGTGTGCGATTTTCGAACGCATTGGAAAAATTATGAGGAAAAAGGAGAGAGCGCTTTTATTGCGGACGTGAAGGAAGCCGTAAAGGATTTCGGGAAACATCGGGCCTTTTATGCCTTTCATGTGGGAGACGAGCCCGATAAAGAGCATTGGCAAAGCATGAAAAGAGCCTGTGAAATCGTAAGCCGTTTTTCCGTTCCGTTTGTCAATTTCTATCCCGTATGGGAAGGGGAGGATTTTGAAGAAAAAGTCGGCGTCGATTTTCGAAAATACGGGGACAGACTTGCGGGGACCCTTCGGGAAACGGGGCTTAAAATTCTTGCCTATGATTGCTATAACCAATGTTACGAATACGAACGTGAAAAAGGCTTGGAAAGCTTTTTTGCCAATCTCAATTTATTTCAAAAAACGGCGGCGGAATGTAAAGTCCCCATGTGGACGTCCCTTTTAAGCGTCGGTCATTGGTGCTATCGGGTTCCTACGGAGGACGATTTTCGTTGGCAGATCGCCGCTTCGATTGCGCACGGAGCGAAAGGCCTGTTATGGTTTTTTATCTATGAACGCACTCTTGATTCCTCTTATCGGCTCTCTCCTGTGGATTTATATGAAAGACGTACCGAAACGTTTGAGCGCTTGACAAGGCAGAATAAGATTTTCCGAGACTATTTTTCTTCGCGGTTTGCGCAGGCGGAATTGGAGAAGGTGGAACATTTTAATAAAGCTTACGGAAAAACGCCGCTCTATAAGGCAGGAGATTTTTCGGATTTCGAAATTTTCACGAAATACGATAGTCCGTTAATTATTTCCGAATTTTGCGACGCGGCGGGTAAGTTTCTATTGGTGGTGAACAATTCGCAGAGCGGAAGCGAACGGATAAAAGGTACTTTAGAAGGAAGCCCTTTTGACGAATGGCTGGCGCCGGGACAAATGAAGGTGCTGGAACGAGTAAAAAAATAAAAAGGAGACAAATGTCATGGAAAGAACGGAACACCCGAAACCCCAGTTCGAGCGTGAAAATTGGTTAAATCTAAACGGAGAATGGGAATTTGAATTTGATTTCGGAAACAGCGGCGAAGAACGCGGACAATATAGGGAAGACGCGGTTTTTCATCAAAAAATCAACGTACCCTTTTGCCCCGAAAGCGTCCTTTCGGGAATAGGCTATACCGATTTTATGACTTCGGTATGGTACAGGCGTAAAATTAATTTGAAAAAGGAGTTGCTTTCTCAACGGATCTTTCTGCATTTCGGTGCGGTAGATCATTTTGCGACGGTTTATATAAACGGTCAAAAATGCGGTACGCATAAAGGCGGATACGTTTCTTTCAAGGTAGATGTTTCGCCATACGTTCGGGAAGGTGAAAATATCATTACGGTGCATGCCGTGGACGATATCCGCGATCGTCTTGTCGCAAGAGGAAAACAGGCGGAAACGTATTATTCCGAGCAGTGCGTTTATACGCGCACCACGGGGATATGGCAGACTGTATGGTTGGAATTCGTTCCGAAAACATATATCGAAAAGGTAAAATACTATCCCGATATTCAATCGGGAATGCTGACAATCGTTGCGGAGACAAAAGGCCGGGGAGAATTTTTTGCGGAATCCTTTTTTGACGGAAGGGAAACGGGAAGCGCCCGCGTTTTTTCCGAGGGAGGGACAACGGTGGCATCGATTCCGCTGAAAGAGAAACATCTTTGGAGGGTCGGCGAAGGGGGATTATATACGCTTTATCTGCATTATGGGGAAGATAAAGTAAAAAGTTATTTTGGATTAAGAAATATACGTCTTGACGGATATAGGTTTCTTATCAATGAAACCTCGGTTTTCCAAAGGCTCGTTCTCGATCAGGGTTTTTATCCCGACGGAATTTATACCGCGCCGAACGATAAGGCGCTGCTCGCGGATATCGAACGTTCTATGGCGATGGGATTTAACGGCGCACGGCTGCACGAAAAAATTTTTGAAGAACGCTTTCTTTATTATTGCGATCAAAAGGGATACATTGTTTGGGGAGAGTTTCCGAATTGGGGGCTCGATCTTTCTTATCCGGATTGTATTTACGGGATTCTTCCCGAATGGATAGAGGAAATCGAACGGGACTTCAACCATCCCGCGCTCATCGGGTGGTGTCCCTTCAATGAGACGTGGGATACAGGGCGGAGAAAACAGTTTGACGAAGCTCTTTCTTTGGTGTATCAGACGACGAAAGCCATTGATTCAACGCGCCCCTGTATCGATACCAGCGGACTTTTTCATGTCCGCACCGATATTTTTGACGTTCACGATTATACGCAGAATCCCGAGGCGCTCGCTGAAAATTATAGAGATCTTCCGAAAGACGGTACGATAAAAGACCGCTATGCCGACCGTCAGACGTATATCGCGGGCACTCCTATTTTCGTGAGCGAGTTTGGAGGAATCCGCTGGGCGGAGGGCGAACGCGGCTGGGGATACGGCGACGCTCCGAAAACAGAAGCCGAGTTTTTAGAGCGGTTTAAGGGGCAGGTTGACGTTTTGTTGGACAATCCGTGTATGTTCGGATTCTGCTATACGCAATTAACCGATGTTGAACAGGAAGAGAACGGATTATATACTTATGACAGAAAAAATAAGTTTCCTACGGAAAAAATTCAAAAAATTCTTTCGAGAAAAGCGGCGATTGAAGACTATTGATGAGCGGTTTGAAAATAGTTGCCTGGAAATGAGAAAATAAAGATAACAATCCAGCGCTGCCACTTTTTTTGCTTAAAATGTCTAAAAATGCTGCGTGGTGAAGACCCGTCTTTGTTGCAGGGCAAGAGAAGATTATATTTTTCAATTTACCAATCATTGGAAAGAGAGTCAATGAAGTTGAGGAAAGGTGCAGGTTAAAATAAAGGTATTTATTAAAATTGTAATAATCCGGACGGAAAGAGATGAGAGGATTTTATCTGATCATCTCTTTTTTGAAAAACGGGCTATACGATACGGCGGCCGCAAAAGCCGCAGACAAGGCAAAAGCGTACAAGACGCTTTATTGCGGGGACATCGGCGATGCGGGCATATCCTCTGCGGCGCTTGTTTCTCGCGGGCCGACAGAAATATTTTGTTTGACGGAATTGTTTATAATATAAGTTTTGCTTATGACATATATGAATATTTCCTATAAAATACAACGCAGGATATTGTTGACAAAATAAAGAAAATTGTGATAAAATGATAGAAAATACTTGATGAATTATGCGGATTTTATGAAAATCATGTAAATTGGTGCATGAAAAATTTTGTGCCCGTATAATTCGAAAATATTTTTTTTATAAAAATCAATCGAAAAAACTGTTTGATAGAGGAATGCATATCGTAAAGGTTGATTGGAAGGCGCCGCATGGCTGAGATTTTGAATAGAGCCGGCTCTATTCTCTTTTCTAAAATAGAAAAGAGAATAGAAACTTTATTCAGTTATGCTTTGCAATAGTCCGAAACGGATAAATATAAAATAAAAAGCTTAAAAAGTATAAAGGGTGGTATCCATACGCGGGCGGGCGAACCCCGTTCTGCGGTAAATGCGATAGAGAAATTGTGAGTCAGGAGGAACTATGAAACATAAGAGAGGGCTTTTAATATCGGTAATGTCCTGCCTTTGCGCATTGTCGCTGACTGCGGCCTGCGGAAAGGGCGGCGATTCGTCTTCCTCGGGGCGGACCGAGACGGCGGAAGGGGTGGAAACGGGCGTCTATTATTACGACGCGGACGGCGAGGAATACCTGATTTCGCTTAACAGCGGCAACCGTTTTACTTTCCTCGTGATGGGCGAAAATAAATCGGGCGAGTACGCGCTTGCGGGCGACGCGCTCACCCTCGATTTCGCGTTGGACGCAGACGGCGAAATTTCCGCGTCCCTTGCCGGCGACGTTTTGACCTTGACGTACGAAAACTCCGAAATGAGATTTTTGAAAAAGATTTCTTATACGGTCAATTTCGATTGCGACGGCGGCAGTGCGGTAGAGCCCGTGACGGTTATAAACGGTTATACGATGGGAAAACCCGCCGATCCTAAGCGGGAGGGCTATACCTTTATCGGCTGGTTTACCGACGAGAATTTTCAGAAGCCGTTCAGGTTCAATTCCCAGGTTGTAAACTCGGATATGACGCTTTACGCGCAGTGGGCCGAGAACATACCCGGCCGGGCGGAGTTTACCGTCGATTTCGACTTGAATTATGCCGCGGAGGCCCCTGCCGACAGGCGGACCGTCGGCGGACGGCTTTACGGCGTGCCCGAGCCTAAACGCGAAGGATACGCTTTCGCCGGCTGGTGGGTAAGCATGTACGACGATGCGGAAAGGTTGTCCTATCGCTATGACGGAGATACCGTATTTTCCGAAAATACAACCTTATACGCCTTTTGGCGGCAGGGGACGGAAGGGCTTTCCGCGCCCTTGGCGAGCGTAGAGGGGGATTCTGTCAGTTGGGACGCCGTTTCCGGCGCGGCCGCCTATCACGTCCGCGTGACCGATCGGGACAATACGGCGATTATAGATACCAGCGTGGGCACCCTTAGCGTTTCCGTGCCTTTTTCGGCGAATCCGGCGGGCGATTATACCGTAGCGGTAACGGCTATGGACGCGGGGTCGGGAAAGTCGGATACGACGACCCGTTTTTATAAAAATAAGGCTCTGGCGCGGGTCTCCTCCTTTACGGTTGTAGAGCCTTCCTCCCTCGTATTCGAGGGCGTGAACGGTGCGGAGCGGTATTATATCAGCGTGGAATGCGGAAACGCGGCGCACAATCACACGCGGTTTTTCCTCGGCTCCTCCAACCATTTCAATTTTTCCGACTGTCCGATGACGGAGGAGGGGATTCGCTTTACCGTGACGGCGGAGGCGGACGGCTATGCGCCCTCCGTTTCCCGTACGTTCGTCTATAACCGCACGCTGTCTGCGGTGACGGGCCTGCATTTTGACGAGGGCGAACAGAAGCTCGTCTGGGACGCCGTTCCCGAAGCGACCGGCTATATCCTTTCCGTGCGTTGCGGGGATTCGGCTCACGCGCATGAGTTTGTCGATAACGGAAGCAAGACGAGCTATTCGCTCAAGGAATGCGCGCCGGGCGAAATTACCGTAAAAGTATATCCGTTTACGAAGGGCTACAACTCTCCCGCCGCAAGCGAATATACATACACCAAAACCGCGCTTGCGACGCCCCGCGACCTTCGCGTTGAGGAAAATACGCTCGGCTGGACGGCCGTTTCCGGCGCAGCCGAATATGAAATCAAAATCGGAAAAGAGACCTTTACGGCAAAAACCAACAGCTTCGATATGTCGGAAGCCGTCGAATGGCTCAGAGGAGCGGACTATCAGTTGAGTATCCGCGCCTTGGGCGCAAAGGCTTCCGCCTGGAGCGATCCTCTCGACGTCCGTTACTACGGAATGTACGAAAGCCTTTCCTATTCGAACAGCGTGCTTTCCTGGCGGCCGGTGGTGGGCGCGGTCTCCTACGAGGTGACGGTAAACGGCGGAGAGCCGATTTCCGTCGGGGGCGGAGCCTGCGCTGCGGAAATCGCGTTGACGAAAGCGGGAAAGAATGAAATTTCCGTCCGCTTCTATGACGGCGTTCTCTATTCCGAAGCGGTGACGATAGAAATCTATGCGCATACGGTGAGCTTCGACACCCGCGGCGGCTCGGGCGTGAAGGAGCTGTATAAAGCGGTGGGGGACAAAATCGCTTTGTCGGAGCCGACCAAGGACGGATATAATTTCGCGGGCTGGTACAACACACCGACGGGGCCGAAAGGCAACGGGGCGCAGTATGCGGACGAAACTTTTTCCGAGTCGGGAGATATCGTCCTGTACGCTTATTGGACGCCCGTAGCCTACGATATCGTTTACGATTACGACGGCGGGAGCGGCGAAGCGGAGAAGGGCGAGGTCGTATTCGGGGAAAAATATACGCTTGCCGTTCCTGCGGCCGCGCCTAACGATAACCTGGTCTTTACGGGCTGGTACAGCCAGCCGAACGGAACGGGAACGCAATATACCGACGAAAAGGGCGAAAGTATTTCCCCCTGGCAGCTCAGCCGCGGAGGAACCGCTTACGCGCGCTGGGAAGAAATCCTTACATATAGCAAAGAAAACGACGATACTTATTCGGTGACGGCCGGCCCGGGCGTCGCCTATGTGTCGAGCGTAACCATTCCCGCAAAGCATAACGGCATAGACGTCACCATCGTCGATGCTTACGCCTTTAAGGGAACAAATTCCTGCAGAAATATCCTTTCCGTCAATATCCCGAATACGATCAAAATCATTTATACGGAAAATGCCTTTGACGGCTGCGCCAATCTCCGCGAGGTAAATATCTACGAGGTGGAAGGCTATACCGGCGAGGTGTTCTATCAATCGGACAACGGCGTGCTCATCTATCACGACCCGATCGCCGAAGGACAGCCCGTTTCAATCGTTTACGTTCCCCGCGCAATGACGGGCGCGTATCGTATCCCCGACAGGGTGACAAACATTCCCGCCAATGCGTTCTCGGGCTCTTCTTTATCGCAGGTGACGATCCCCGCGGGCGTGACTTCCATCGGAAAAATGGCGTTTTCAAGCTGTAAAAAGCTCGTCAAGGTCGAATTTGAAGAGCCGACTTCGGGCGAAGAACAACCTCTGGCATTCGATTACAGAATTTTTTCCATGTGCACCGCGCTCGTGGAAGTAACCATTCCGGCCCGTGCGGGGGAATTTCTCGATCTGAGCATTTTCAGCGGGTGTTCCGCACTTCAAAAGATCTACGTTGACAAGGAAAACCCTCACTATTCGTCTATCGACGGCGTGTTGTGCAATAAGACGGGCGACATAATCCTTTATTGTCCTACGGGAAAAACGGGCGTCTATACCGTTCCCGCCGGCGTCACGACGATCGGCGCTTCCGCTTTCAACGGCTGCGTCGGCTTGACGGGGCTCGTTATCCCCAATTTTGTGACCGCCATTGAAAAAAACGCTTTCGCAAGCTGTTCCGCGCTCGTTACCGTCACGTTCGAGGGCGGCGGCAGCTCTGCTCTCACGATAGGGCAAAGCGCGTTTTCGAGCTGCAGATCGCTGAAAAACATCGTCTTTGCGGACGGGAGCCGCGTGAGCGAAATCGGAGCGGACGCGTTTTACAGATGCGTATCGCTGGCCTCCGTCAAACTCCCCGCCAGCGTGACCTCTGTCGGTTCGGGCGCGTTTGAGGACTGCACGGCGCTCCATGAGATCGTCTTTGCCGAAAACGGAACCGACCTTGTGCTCGGGGATTCGGCATTCGACGGCTGCACCGCCCTCAAAACCATTACGCTGCCCGCCTATATTTCCGAAATCAGCTCGGGCGTGTTTACCGGATGCACCAATCTCGAAGGCGTAAAGGTTTCTCCCGACAATCCCAACTATGCGGATTTGAACGGCGTGCTTTTTGACAAGAATTATACGGAGCTGCTTTTCTATTCGGCCGCTATGCCCGCGGAATACGAGCTCCCCGAAACCGTGACGACCATCGGCGCTTCGGTTTTTGCGGGAAATAAAAATCTCCGCAAGATCACCATCGGGAAAAACGTCGCCTCCATAGGCGCATACGCGTTTTCCAAGTGTATCAACCTTTCGCAGGTCGTATTTAAGGAGGGCGGCACCGAACCGCTTACGTTCGGCAGAAATGTATTCGAGTATTGCGATTCCCTGACGGAATTTACCTTCCCCGACCGCGCCGCGGCTACGAGCAGCTATATGTTCGCATGGGCGGAAGGCCTCGAAAGAGTGACCCTCGGGGCGGATACAAAGACGCTCGCTTCCTATACCTTCTGGTACTGTCTTTCCCTCACGACCGTGAACGTCTCCGGACAGGAAGCTGTGGAGGGGGTTGCGGTTATTCCCGAAGGGGCGACGGAGATTGCTTCAAATCTGTTCGGCTATACGGCGATCAGACGGGTGTCTATCCCGAATACCGTAACCGCCATAGGCAACAGCGCGTTTACAAACTGCTTCGACCTTGAGGAGCTTGTACTTCCCGCGGGGTTAGAGACGATCGGTTCGTATGTATTTGAAAAGACGAGCATTAAGCAAATCACCGTCCCCGCGACGGTTACGGCAATCGGAAACGGGGCGTTCCGTTACAACGATAAACTTAAAAAAGTAACGTTTGAGGAGGGCTGTTCCGTTAAAACGATCGGCGAGTATATGTTCCTGGACGACGTATTGCTTACGGAAATCGTCCTTCCCGACACGGTGGAAACCATCGGCCTGAACGCCGTTTCCAATACGGCGATCGTTTCCTTCACCGTTCCCGCCGCCGCGACGAGTATCCATAATAAAGCCTTTGCCGAATGCTTCAGCCTCACGGAAATCATCGTCCCGGGTGAAAATGCCGCGTATTCTTCGCGAGACGGGATTTTGTACGACAAGGCACAGGCCACCCTTATTTATTGCCCGCTGGCAAAGGGCGGTTCGGTGACGATTCCGGGCACGGTCACAAAGGTCGAAGCCCTTGCCTTTGCGGGAAATTCCGAGCTTGCCGAAATTATTTTCGCGGAGGGCGTGGAAGGAAGAACACTGACGATTGCGGGGACCAAGGCGGCGGATTCGGCGTTTGCAAAAGCTTCGGGCTTGAGACGCGTCGTCCTGCCCGAAGGCCTGGCGCAGATCAATGCTTATACGTTCCAGAACTGCAAAGCTCTCGAAGAAGTGCTTTTGCCCGCGTCGCTGACGAACATCGGCAATAATGCCTTCGACGGCTGCGCAAAGCTCGCAACCGTAATCTTTGCAAAGGATAGCTTGCTGACGACGATGGGAACCTACGTCTTCCGCGGAACGGGACTCACCTCGTTTGAAGTGCCTTCGGCGGTGACGAAGTTAAATAATTATACGTTTGCAAACTGCTATTCCCTCGAAAGCGTGACGCTTTCCGAAAAACTGACGACGCTCGGCACTTCCGTATTCCAGAATTGTTCGGCCCTTGCGGAAATCGTTGTACCCGAAGGTAATACGGTATTCAAGGTGGGAGAGGACGGCTCCCTGTATTCGGGCGGGGCGCTCGCCGTCTATGTCGAAAATCCGAGCGGCGGTTCCGTCTATACCGTTCCTTCCCATGTGACGGACATCGGAGCCTACGCCTTCGACGGCAGAGACTTCGAAACCCTGATCATTCCCAAGACGGTGAGGACGATCGGAGATTATGCTTTCCAAAACTGTCTCAATCTTAAAAACGTGACCTTTGAAGCGGGAACGGAAGGCCTCACAATCGGAAAAAATGCTTTCTACAAGTGTGCGGCTCTTGAAAGCGTCAAATTCCCCGCGCGGCTGGTAAGCCTCGGGAATACGGCGTTCCAAGGCTGTACCGCGCTTACAAACGTCGTTTTCCCCGACGATTGCAGGATTACCCTGATTCCTTCCACTGCGTTCCGCGAATGTTCTTCGCTTACGAGTATCAGAATTCCCGCAAACGTCACCGAGTTGGGTTCCAACGCGTTCCGCGAAACGTCTCTCACGGAAGTTGTTTTTGCCCCGGGAAATCAGCTTCAGACGATCGGCGGTTCGGCATTCTGGGGAGTAAAGACACTCACCTCTTTCGTTATCCCCGATACGGTAAAGGCTATCAAAAGCAACGCCTTTCAGGGAACGGGGCTTACAGGCATCGTTATTCCCGAGGGAGTGACAAGCATTGAAAACTATACATTTTATGAATGCTTCGACCTCGAAACGATAACCTTCCTCGGCAATATCACTACGGTGGGAAATTGTTCTTTCTGGGGTTGCGAATCGCTTAAAGAAATTTCGCTTCCCGCAGTTACCTCAATCGATCATTCCGCTTTCGGCGGCTGTACCTCTCTGGCTTCCGTAGAGCTTTCCGACGCCCTTACGACGCTTAAAGAAAATAACTACCAGCTTTGCGGAATATTTGAAAACTGCGTCTCGCTCACGTCGATTTATCTGCCCTCTGCACTCACCTCGATCCCGAAAAATGCTTTCTACGGCTGCGAACGGTTGAACGGAGTGACGATTCCCGCCGGCGTGACGAAAATAGGCAATTACGCGTTCTTCGGATGCAGCAGCCTTACTTCCATCAATATCCCCGGCAGCGTAACGAGCTTGGGCGAAGGGGCGTTCGGCGGCTGCGGCGCGCTGGAAACCATCGACCTCGCGGTAGATAATGCCGGATATCTCATGGCGGACGGGATTTTGTTTGATATCGAGCAGACTCAGATTTTCAAAGCGGCGTTGAACCTCGAAGGGGAATACATCGTTCCCGATTCGGTGACGAAAATCAACGCGGGCGCCTTCTCGGGCTCCAAAGTGGAAAGGATAGTTCTGCCCGACGGAGTAAAAGTTATCGGGGACAGCGCTTTCGAAAACTGCGCATTCCTTACGGAAGTCGTCATTCCCGATACCGTCACGACGATCGGCGCAAAGGCTTTCCGCGGAACCGCATTGAAAACGATCGCTCTTCCGGGCGGATTGACTCAAATCGGCGACGCGGCGTTCCAAAACAGCGCCCTCGAAAGAATTTCGATACCCGGCAGCGTGAAGAGCTCCTCCAGCGTCAAGGGAGTCGGCGCGTATGCGTTTGACGGCTGCACGGCTTTGGCGGAAGTCGTCTTTGAAAAGAGCTCCGACAAGCTTCTCCTCGGAGAGTATGCGTTCAGAGGGTGCGTCTCGCTGAAAACGATTACTCTTCCCAGACGGATAAGGAACGATAAAACGACCGCCGGAATCGGCAACGGATGTTTCGAAGGATGTATCAACCTTAAAGAGGTTCTGTTCGGAGCGGAAAGCTCGAGAGAATTGGATTTGGTTTACGGCTACGTCTTATCCGTAGGAGACTATGCCTTTGCGGGCTGTACCGCTCTCGAAGAAATAATTCTTCCCGATTTCCTGACCGTTGATCCCGACTACGAAACGGATACCGTCGGCGCTTACGCCTTTAAGGGTTGTATCTCCCTTGCAAGCGTTTCGTTTGAAACGAGCAGAATTACGCGGGAAGTCCGTATCGGCGAGGGCGCGTTCGACGGCTGCTCGGGCCTCGCAAGCCTTGTGCTTTCGCAGGCGACGACGCGGATAGGAGCAAAAGCCTTCGAGGGCTGCACCTCTCTTGCAGAAATCGTTATACCTGAAAACGTCGCGGCGATCGGCGCGGGCGCGTTCGGCGGATGGACTGCGGAGCAGAAAATTTCCGTGAAAGGAAAGGCGGAAGCTCCGGAGGGCTGGGACGAGAGCTGGACGGACGGCTGCCTTGCGGCGGTGGTTTGGAACGCCTGACCGCAGGCGGACGGTTTGCGGCGGGATAACGCCCTGCCGCAGGCGCAGAATTTAGTCGCAATTTACAGGTTTCTTCGCTAAAAACGAGGGAACCTGTAAGCGCGTAATTTTCAAGGGGACTTTTTTTGAAACAAATCTGTTCTTTCGGCTTTTCAAAAAGAGTAGCATTGAAAAAGGAGAAGCTATATGAACGACGGGAAGTTGTTTGACAAATATTATGCTCGAGTAAAGCGGGAAAGCCTGATTAAGTCGGCCGTCTGTGCCGTCATCGTCGGCTTTGCGGTTAATTTTCTGACGGCGTTTATCGCATGGATGGTCTATTCCAAAATTTTTTGGCTGTCTATCGTGCTCGGCGTCGCGGCGATTGCGGCCTTCGTTCCGATTTTCTATTATAAAAAGTTCCGCCCGACGACCAAGGACGTCGCAAGGCGAATTGACAGGCTGGGCCTGGAAGAACGCATCATTACAATGACGGAGCTCGAAAAAGACGAGTCGTATATCGCCATGCGGCAGCGCGAGGACGCGAAAAGGAAGCTCGGCGCGGTGGACGCGAAACAAATCCGCTTTCGTTTTTCGACGGCGGCGGCAGTCGTCGCCGCAATATGCGCCGTACTCGGCGTTTCGATGACCACCGTGACGACCTTGAGCGCGCAGGGCGCTCTTCCCGGCGGCGGGGAGTTTATAAACAGCATTAAGCCGGAGGAGCCGCCCGTATATCTTTCCGTCAGCTATCTCGCGTCCGAGGGCGGATACATAGAAGGGGAAGCGGAACAGATCGTCGCTGAAGGAGAGGATTCCGTTTTGGTCGTGGCGACGGCCGAGGAGGGATGGAGGTTCGAGCGCTGGTCGGACGGCGTTGCGGAAGCCTCGCGCACGGATAAAAACGTAAAGAAGGAGTTTGTCGTCACCGCACGGTTTGTTCGGGTGGAGGAGAGCCTGCCCGCGGAGGAAGAGGGAGATTTCCCCGACGACGTACCCGCCGAAAATCAGCCCAGCTCGCCCGGCGCCGGCGGGGAATATATAGATTATAATCAGGTGCTCGACGGGGAGACGCATTACCGCACCGTATATGAGGAGTATTACAAATGGGTGATGGAGCAGCTCTCCTCGGACGGAAAGCTTACCCCCGAGCAACGGGAGATGATAGAGGCTTATTTCGACCTTCTTCTTTGATACGGAGCGTCGGTCGGCTGCGATAGTGATAATGCTTTTAAGGAGAAAAGACATGAAAGTCTCTTATCTCAACGACGAATTTTTCAGCCGGCTGGAAACGTTGGCCGTCAATCTTCGGACAAGTCTCACGGGCTTTTTCGGAGGAAAACACTTGGTGCGCTCCTACGGACAGACGGTGGAGTTTGCCGATTACCGCGAATATATGCTCGGGGACGACATACGGCGCATAGACTGGAATTTATACAGCCGCTTCGAGAAGTATTTCCTTAAATTGTTTACGGACGAAAGGCAGATGCACGCCCGGGTTTTTCTCGACTGTTCCGCTTCTATGGGGAAGGAAAATCCCGCAAAGGCCGCCTATGCCGTCGCGGTGACTGCGGCCCTGGGGTTTTTGTCCGTCCACAACATGGATAAATTCTCCTGCTTTTTGCTCAGGGGCGGAAAGGCGGAAAATCCTTTCGGGACGATCGTGGGAAAGACGGCTTTTTTCAGGGCGGTTTCTGCCCTCGAAAACGCCGATTTTTCCGGCGAATGCGATATTTCCGCCGCCGTCACGGGCTGTACGGACACGGGGAGCAACGACGGACTGTCCGTCATCGTCTCCGATTTCCTTACGGACAACGATTGGAAAAAAGCGGTGGATTATCTGTGTTACAAAAACAGGCAGGTAATGCTCGTGCAGGTGCTTTCGCCCGATGAAGTCGAGCCTGTGTATAACGGAAGGCTGAATTTGGTCGATTCGGAGACGGAGGATCTCTCGGACGGCAGAAATATGAAGCTGAAAATTACCCGCAATATGCAGGCGGCATACGATGAGGCGTTGAGCGAGCTGAAAGAGAATATCCGCTCCTTTTGCGCCTCGCGCGGCGCAGATTTTATTTCCGTAAGCAGCGACGTGCCCATCGAAAGGGCGCTTTTCGGGGAATTGTTTAAGGTAGGTATGATATGAGTCTTCTTGTTCCTTTGGGACTGTTGGGATTATTGGGAATCGCCGCGTTGATTCTCATCTATATTCTCAAGCCGAATTACCAGCAGAAAATTATTTCCAGCACCTATGTCTGGAAGCTCAGCTTGCGGTACAGAAAAAAGAAAATCCCCGTCAGCCGTCTCAGAAATATTATTCTTTTAATCTGTCAGATTTTGACGATTGCGGCCTGTGCGTTTATTATGACGAAGCCCATCGCGGAGGCGGCGCAACCTCTGCCCGGCGGAGAAAAAATTGCCGTCATCGACGCTTCGGCGGGTATGCTCACCGAGGGAAAAACGGATACCCGCTTCGAAAGAGCCGTGCGGCAGGTAAAAAGTCTCGCGCGGGAAACCTTTGCAAAAAGCGAACGCATCAGCGTGATTTTGGCGGGCACCTCCGCGTCTTATCTCGTTCAGCGGTCGGACGCGACAAAAGCCGAGGACGTCTATGAGCGTTTGGATTCCTTGGTGAGCGGAAGCTTACAGTGTTCCTACGGCAGCGCGGATATGGACGGCGCCATGAAATTGGCGGAAGGGGTTTTAGAGCTTAATCCCGATGCGGAAATATTGTTATATACGGGGACGGAATACATTGCCCCCGGAGAAGTTACGGTGGTGGACGTGGCCGAAGAAGGGGAGTGGAACGCTGCCATTTTGGACGTGGAGGCGGAATTGAGAGAAAATTATTACGCCTTTACGGTGTCGGTGGCCTGTTACGGCGCCGACGAAGAGCTGACCGTCAATTTCGCTTTTTCCGGCGTAAATTACGACAAAACCGCCCTTTCCTGGTCGACGGTTGTTCCGTGCAGCGGCGGAGAAACGCAGGTTTTTGTGCTGGATACCTCTACGTACGGAGGGGAGGGGATCTATTCCTTTGACAGTCTCCGCGTATATATACAGACGCGGGACGACGATTCCTTCGGATACGACAACAATTTTTATTTTTACGGCACCCGCGAAACCATCCGCATTCAATATGCCAGCGCCCGTCCCAACGACTTTTTCGGCTTTGCGCTGATGAGTCTTAGAAGCAACAGCTTCCTGCAACGGGAATGGAATATCGAATTGGTCGAGGTGCAAAACAAGACGCCCGAAACGGAGGGATTCGATTTTTATATTTTCGAATCCATGCTGCCCGACCCGGTTCCCAACGACGGCGTGGTGTTTCTCGTCGATCCGCCCGAAGCGCCTCCGGGGCTGGGCGTGACCTTTGCCGGCACGGAAGAGGGGGAGGTCTTTTTCACCGCAGGGGAATCGAATCGCATTCTCGACGCGGTGGACCCGACCGCCGTTTCCGTTTCGCAGTATCGCAAAGTCGCTTCGTACGACGGATTTCAGCCCTTGATGTATGCCGGCGACGATCCCGTTCTGCTCCTCAGGGACGAACCCATGGAAAAGGTCGTTTTAATGCCGTTCAGCCTGAATTATTCCAATCAGTCCATGTTGAAGGATTTTCCGATTCTGTTCGGCAATATCTATCGCTATTTCTTTCCGTATTCGCTTCTCGACGTGCCGCAAAAGGCCGATACGATGCCCGTGGCTACGACGGTATTCGAAGTGGGGGAATCGGCGTCGATCAATTCCGTCGGGGACGAGCTTTCGATAAGCGCTCCGGACGGAAACGTCGCTTCATACGGAAGTTTCCCCGAAAAAATTACGCTGACGGCCCCGGGGGCTTATACGCTGTCTCATAGATTGATATCCGGACGGGAGCTCAAGCGCAATTTTTACGTAAAGCTTCCCGCCTTGGAAAGCAACATCTACCGTACGGAGGACGAATTGAACGTCCTTTCGCCGGAACGGGAAAAGCAGGAGGAGGACAAGGATTTGCGGATATGGTTTGCAATACCCTTGGTAGCGCTCTTGTTTATAGAATGGTGGCTGCAGGCCAAAGAAAATTTCTGACGGGAGGAAACAGATGTCAAACTTTCGTATTCATTTTGCCTATCCCTGGCTTTTGCTGCTGTTGATTCCCGCGATATTTTTTGCGCTGCTGCCCTATTTTCGGCTTTCCAAAAAATACAGAAGAACGAGAAACCGGGTCGTCTCCTTCGTCCTTCATACCGCCGTCATCGTCATGAGCGTGTGTCTGCTGGCGGGAATGACCTTTCGGTATCAGGTCCCCAATTCCCGAAACGAAGTGATCCTGCTCGTAGATGTGTCCGACAGCGGGGCGCGTTCGGAGGAGGATAAAAACGCATTCGTGCGTTCGGTCATCGACGGAAACGATCTTTCCTGCCGTCTCGGGATCGTGACTTTCGGTTACGATCAGGTATATGCCGCGGAGCTGAGCGACGATTCGGACGGCATGTACGAACAATATCTCCGGGCAGACCGACCGAATACGAGCGGCACGGATATGGCTTCCGCGCTGCGGTATGCGAGCAGGCTGTTTACAAACCCCGAATCCGCGAAAATTATCCTTTTAAGCGACGGAGCGGAGACGGACGGAGCCGCAGCGTCGGTTATCCGTTCCGTCGTTTCCGAGGGGATTTCGGTGGATACCGTGTATTTTCCCGAGGAGAGGAGCGATTCCGAAGTTCAGATCGTCGGCGCGGCCCTGCCCGATTATAACGTCGCCGTCGGCGATACGTTTACGCTGAAGCTCTCGACGCAAAGCTCCCTTTCCGCAGAGGCGGCCGTCACCCTTTACGACAACGGCGTCGCCTGCGACCCCGTTTCCGTACGCCTTACGGAAGGGACGCAGACCGTCGAGCTCGAACATTCCTTTGCCGAGCCCGGCCTGCACGAGCTTCGCTTTTCAATCGGATGCGAAGGGGATAGGTTGACGGAAAACAACATCTTTTGTTCCTATATGTATCTCGAGAGCTTCGACGATATTCTCATCCTCGAACGGACGGAAGGGGAGTCTTCCTACCTTGCGGGCATGCTGAAAAACGACTATAACGTGACGGTTGCGGAAATTACGGATAAAACCGCCGTCCCTGCGACGGTGGACGAACTCCGTCAATACGACGAAGTCGTGCTCGTGAATATCGCCAACGCCGACATGCCTGCGGGGTTCGACGAGCTGCTCTATGAGTACGTCAAGGAATACGGCGGCGGGTTATTTACCGTCGGCGGAAATAAGACGGACCCGGAAACGGGGGAGACGGTGGCGAATACCTATAACCGCGGGGATATGTACGGCACTTTGTATCAGGAGATGCTTCCCGTAGAGGCGATCGAATATACTCCGCCCATCGGCGTCATGCTCGTCATCGACCGCTCGGGAAGTATGCAGGCCAAAGACGAAACGACGGGAAAAACCATTCTCGAGCTCGCAAAGGAAGCGGCAAAGGCCTCCCTGCATTCGTTGAGCGATCGGGATTATTGCGGCGTTATGACGCTGGAAAATACCTATAACGAAGAGATAGAAATGACCCCTGTCCCGCAGAAGTCGAGGATTTTAGCCGCCATAGACAGCATTTCGGACGACGGCGGGGGAACGATGTTCGCGCCTTCTCTCAAGCGCGCGGGCGACGCGCTCAAGCTGCTCAATGTGGAAAAAAGGCACATCATCATGCTCACGGACGGTATGGCGGGCGATGCGGAGGAGGTCTATGGCGAACAGATCCGACTCAACGCCGAACAGGGAATCACCCTTTCGATCGTCGGGATCAATGCGGGTTCGGCCGCGAAAGCGATGAAATATGCCGCCGAGGAGCTGGGCGGCGGACGGTTTTACGACGTGGACGCCAATCGGATGACGGAGCTTACCAGTATCCTTAGGCACGACCTTACCGTACCGGAAATCACAGACGTCAATTACGAGACGTTCACTCCGCAGATAGACGACCACACTTCGGCCGTCAACGGAATTTTGCAGAGCGAAATGCCCACGCTCGACGGCTTTTACGGTACGAAGGTAAAGACGGGGGCAAGCTATGCGGCCGTCGATACTCCGCTCATGGCCGCATACGTCCCCGTCTATGCGCAATGGAAGTTCGGAAAGGGCTCGGTCGGCAGCTTTATGTGCGATTTAAGCGGGGTTTGGTCGGCCGATTTTGTAAACAGCCCGGTCGGGGTGAAATTTATTTTCAACGTCGTAAACGGATTGTTCCCGACGCAGAATATCGAGCCTCAGGATATCGAAGTAAAATTCACGGACGATAATTTTACCTCACAGCTGAGTATCTTTACGGAGCTTTTGCCGTATGAAAGAGTCGATGTGACGGTGACGGGCCCTCCCGAGGAAGGGCAAACCCGACCGAACGTACAATCGGTGCCGCCTTCCGCCGCAGAGCGATACAGCCGAACCGAATTTGTCATGAACCGTCCCGGGATATATACCGTATTGATCGAGATAAAGGACGGGGCGGGAAACGTGGCCTCCAGCCGTACGGTTTACAAGGCGTTTTCCTATTCGAAAGAATATAACGCTTTCCCCGACGGCGAAGCCGATCGGCTTTTCCTCGAAAGGCTGGCCGCGGACGGGGACGGAAAGGTTATTACCGACGCCGCCCGGGCGTACGACGGATTGAAGAGAGCTCTCGACAGGGAGACCGATCCCGCAACGGCTTTGGCCGTCGCCGCCGTCGTTCTCTTCCTGCTCGATATAGCGGTGCGCAAGTTTAAGTTTAAGTGGCTGCACGAGATCGTGCGCGAGCGTAAAAACGGAAAGTATTCCGGCAAATCCATTTCAGGAGTATGACCTATGAAAAAATTGCGATTATATTTGCTCCTCGGCGCGATTCTTTGCTGTATTCTCGTTTTTGCGGGCTGCGGACCCAAGACGCTTGACCGACCTACGGGAGTCAGAGTCGATACGGAAAAAATGGAGCTTACCTGGGACGAGGTGGAAAACGCCCGATTGTATTCGGTGGAAATCAACGGGGAAGCCGATGCGACGCACAATAATCCCTATTCTATTTCCAAATTAAAGGCGGGGGAATACGAGTTTCGCGTCAAAGCGCTGGGGGACGGGGACGCTTACGCGGATTCCGACTGGTCGGAGCCCGTTACCTTTGTCAAGGAAGCCGAAACGGGGCTCGTATATACCCTTATCGCGGACGGCGCCGCCTATGAAGTCACCGGCGCGGGCACGGCGAAGGGAAACGTCGAGATCGGGGACACCTATCGCGGAAAACCTGTCGTTTCGATCGCCGATTCTGCCCTTTCGGGCAGTCAGCTGACAGGGGTCGTGATCGGGAACAACGTGACGAAAATCGGGCGCAGGGCTTTCTATAATTGCAGCGCGATGACGAGCGTCGTCATTCCCGAAAGCGTTACGTCCATAGGCGCGTATGCGTTTCAAAGCTGTCGGGCTTTGGAAACCGTAGCCGTGCCTTCAGGCGTGACGGCCCTTTCCGAATATACCTTCGCTTATTGCAAGGGCTTGAAGAGCGTCGTTTTGTCCGAAGGGATATCCTCGATCGGGGCGTATGCCTTTCACGGCTGCGAAAGGCTTGAAAGTATCCTCCTGCCCGACAGCCTGAACCGTCTCGGGGAAAAAGCCTTTTCCGAATGTAAGTCGGTAAAGAGCCTTTCGACGGGGGCAGGGTTGAGAGAAATCCCCGAATACGCCTTTTACGAGTGCGCTTCGCTCACGAAAGTAGATTTCGGAGAAAATACTTCCTCGATCGGGGCATATGCTTTTTCGGATTGCACGGCGCTTGCCGAAATCGATATCCCCGACGGCGTTTCGGCCGTAGGAGATTGCGCCTTTTATAATTGTGCGGCGCTGGGAACGGTGAAAATCGGTTCGGCGGTACGCGACGTCGGCGCCCTTGCTTTCGGCGGAACAAAACTCTGGAGCGACGCGGAAGAGCTTGTATTTGCGGACAAATGGCTGGTGGGCTGCAAAAATCTGAAAATCGCTTTTGTTTCTGTTCCCGAGGGGACGGAGGGGATCGGAGATTACGCCTTTTATCAATGCGGTTCGTTTACCGCCGTCGCTTTGCCGGACAGCGTTTTGGCCGTGGGGGATTATGCCTTTTGTCAAAGCGTCTCTTTAATGAGCGCCGATCTCGGTGAAAATGTGGAAAAAATCGGGGAATACGCCTTTTACGGCTGTTCGCTTCTCAGTACGGTTTCCTACGGCGGCAATCTACGTACCATAGGCAGTTACGCTTTTGAAGGCTGCGAAAGGCTTTCGAGCGTGTCCTTGCCCGACACGGTGGAAAGTATCGGGACGTATTCTTTTCACAACACGGCGATGTGGAAAAACTCCGGCGGCGTGGTGTATGCGGATAATTGGGTGGTCGGCTGCACGAGCGTATTGATCGGCAGCGTGGCTTTGAGGGCGGGAACGGTCGGAATAGGAAATTATGCCTTTTACGGCTGTATCGGTCTTACGGATATCTATATCCCCGAAAGTGTCCAAACCATCGGAAAGGGCTCCTTTTTCGGCTGCGGTCTGCCTTCCGTCACTCTCCCCGCGGGGCTGAAAAAAATCGGGGATTACGCGTTTTATCAATGCGCCGTGCTGGAGAGGGTCTCCTTGCCGCTCGGGCTGGAAAAAATCGGGCGTTCGGCTTTCTATTCCTGTACGAAGCTGTCGAAAATCGATTTTCCTTCCACCTTGACTGAAATAGACGCGTATGCCTTTTACGGCTGCAGTTCTTTGACGAAAGTCGTCCTTCCTCAAAGCGTCAAACGCTTAGGGGAAAACGCATTCAGCCGGTGCAGCGGACTGACGAGCGTCTCTGTCGGCAACGGCGCCGTAGCGTTGGGAGCCCGCGCTTTTTACGAATGTGCGCTTTTGTCCGAGGTTTCTCTCGGCAGCAGCCTCGTTTCCGTCGGGGAATCGGCTTTTTACGGCTGTACGAGCCTGACGCGGCTCATTCTCCCGAATCGTCTGGTTTCTCTCGGCGATTCTGCCTTTTACGGCTGTACGGCGCTGGAAAGCGTAACCTTCGGCGACGGATTGAAAACGATCGGCGATTCTGCCTTTTACGGCTGTGCTTCTTTAACCGCGGCGGCGCTTCCCGCCGGGGTGGAGAGTATAGGAAGCTACGCGTTCCGAAAATGCACCGCCTTGACGGGGATTTTCCTCGGAAACGAGTTGAGGAGCGTAGGGAGTTATGCGTTTCAGGATTGTGAAAACCTTACGATTTACAGCGAGGGAGCGGGGAGCGGAATCGGCTGGGACGGGCTTTGGAACTCGTTTAACAGACCTGTGGTTTGGGGCTGCAAGATGTCCGGAGACGGCAGATATCTCGTTTCCCTGACAAAGGGAAAAATTGCAAATACCGGCGCGGCGGGAGGTATTGCGGCGCCTGTCCGCGAAGGATACGTGTTTGACGGCTGGGCGCTTTCTCCGGACGGAGAGATAGCGTATTCGGCCGAACAGCTTCCCTCCGTCCCCGAAGGAACCGTTTTATATGCGATATATTCGGCGGAGACAGATGCGGAAGCTTGAGAAAACATAAATAAAACGAATACAGCGGGGTTAGGAGTAGGATATGCGCACACCCCGCTGTATATTTGTACTAAAATTTATTAAGAAAAGGCCGGTTTTTAATGAAAACTTAAATTTTGCTCTCTTTTAAGTGCGTCTCCCGAATAGCCGTTTCTGAAAGGCGAAACTTGAAAAATACTCGCTATAAAGGCGTGAAAAACGAAAGTTTAGTTGAAAACGTCTGAGAATGGCTTAAAGGAAGTTTGTTTTTATTTCTAATTGTGACAAAATAAGGAAAAAATGGTGAAAATTAAGTGAAAATAATTGACAAGTCTAAAAGTTGGTGTTACCATATAATTGTAAAATAAAAATTGTATCATAAGAAGAATAAAAAGAAACTCATTTTTGAAACATATCTCTATCCGAAAAACCCGATCGAAAAAATAGTAGATTCGGGTTAAAAATAAAAGGCCGTTAACGATAACGATCGGTGAAAATCGAAGGCCAAAGGGGGAATGGATTCGGAAAAACGGATGTTGCGGCATAGGTTGTCTGAAAGAGGTGAAGCATGAAAAAATCGAGAGTGACCATACGGGACGTCGCACGGGTAGCGCGTGTAACTCCGCAGACGGTTTCCCGGGCAATTCGCAATGCGCCGGAGGTATCGGCGGAAACCCGCGAAAAGGTATTGAAGGTCGCGGCCGAGCTTAATTACGTCAAAAATAATTCCGCAAGCTCTCTGCGGTGCGGAAACAGCAAATTGATCGTCATCGTATATGATCATCTCGTAAATATTTACTTTTCTATTATGATCGATTATTTGCAGACCTGTTTCAGAGAGCAGAATTATTCGATTTTGATGCTGTCGGTGACAAAGCACCAGCTCGACCGTTCGGATTATGAATTTGCACTCTCCCATAATGTCGCGGGAATTGTAAGCTTTTTGGAGCCCGACAAGGAAGTGACGGAAATGCTGGATAACTTTGCTATTCCCGTGCTTCTTTTCGGCAGACGGACGGACATCAAATCGGTGGATTATATCTGCATGGACGACGAGGAGGGCGGCAGGCTGGCAGCGCGCCGCTTTGTCGAAAAGGGTTGTACCAGCTCGGTATATGTTAGCGTCGGCACAGCCTCCTGCGCGTACGATCGGTTTATGGGGTTCAAAAAAGAATTGGAAAGTGCGGGTGCAAAAACGCCTCGTATCCTGGATTCCATGGATTGCTTTGAAGAAAATTTTTCCGCGCTGTTTGAAAATTCCGAAACGGTGCCCGACTCGTTTTTCTGTTTCAGCGATATGGTTGCGTTCGACGTGATTTATCGCCTGGAAAAAATGGGAATCAAAAATGCGCAGGTCATCGGCTTCGACGATATACAAAAGGAAGTGCGTATCCCTAAACGCCTCATTTCGGTGGGAACGGATAAGCGCGCCATGGCGCAACGGGCAGTCAACGTCCTTGTTTCCCGTATCGAAGAGGGCAGGGGACCCCGCGTATCGGATATGTTCGGCGTATATCTCAACGGGGATATACTTTCGTAAAAAATTAAGATAGTTTGAACAATTGAAAATTCTGTCTTTGTTAGTGTTAACGTTAATATTTTATTCCGTTAACGTTAACGAGACAAAAAAGGCGTACGCCTTTTAGTAATTCAGAAAGCTGAATTACTAAAAAAAATCTTATCGGAAAATAATCGCCCGCTTATCCCTTCGAAGGGCGAAGAATAAAAGACGAGGAGGAAAATGTATGAAATGAGGAAAAGTCTTTCGATTGTGTAAAAATCCGTGAACGTATTTTTCTGCCCGTGGACAGCAGGGCAAAATTAACAAAGAAAGAGGGATTAATTTTCCAAATAATTCAAACACTATAACAGGAGGCAAGTATGAAAAAAACTTTCAAGATTGTATGTTCTTCTATGCTCAGTCTGCTTTTGGCGGCGGGCGCGCTTGCAGGCTGCAAGGATTCCGGTTCCAGCAGCAGCGAAGCAAATTTTACCTGGACGGGATTGACCGAAACCACGGTGGCCGCGGGGGATCCGTTCGATTTGATGGAGGGCGTTAAGGTTACGAACGCCGCCGGAACGGACATCACCTCGTCCGTCACGGTTCTTACGCTGGACGAAAACGAACAGGAACTTACCGAGCTCGGCGTGTATGACGATTACGACGACTTTGACTATCACATCACGGGCGTTTACACGGTCTATTACATGGCTACGGACGGAGGCGAGAAAGAGTTTGAAAGCCGCGAAGTGACGGTTGAAAAACAACACAATGTCTCTAACGGCGATTTCGCCGTAGAAAACAAGGACGGTTTCTTTGACTGGCAGCTCGATACGCCGGGCGGAAGCACTACGATGGAAAAGGTAACGGAGGGCACGGCGAAAAAGCCCAAGTTCAATATTACGAATCTCGGCAATGCATGGTATTCTTTGCAATATATGTCTTCCTGTAACCTGAAAGAGGGTGAAACGTATAAAATCACCGTCAATGCGAAATCCGCAACGGGAAAATCCGTTGCGTTCGGGTTTGAAAATCCTTCCAACAACTATGCGATGATGCAGGGGCTTACGGCTTATACCCTCGGCGAATCGTATGCGGACTATGTAAGCTATTACACGGCCAACGCAGACTACACCAACGCGAAAGCGGTGCTGTATTTCGGGTATATGCTGGAGGAAGACACGGCGAAGGCATATGATCTGACAATCAACAGCATTAAGATCGAAAAAGTGGAAAAGTGCAACGAAGTGACGTTTACGGGCGTGGACAACGCTACGTTCTATGCGGAATCCGAAGAACTGAAAGCCTTTATCGCCAATCCCAAGGCGGGAGTGACGGCAAAAAACGGGGAGACCGATCTCACTGACCGCATCACCGTAAAGGGCGAGGTATCCGAAAAGATTATGGAGGGCACCAACTTTACGCTCGCTTACGTCGTGGAAAATCAAAACGGCCCCTCGGCGATCGCCTATCGCTCAATCAAAGTCCGTCTCAAAAAGGAACACCCGTACAGCCTCATCAACGGCACGTTTGATGAAAACATCAATTTCTGGACGCAGGACGTCGTACAGAGCGAGGGTACCGGCAAAGCGGTTTATGAATGGGCCGAGGGTGACGCAAAAGAAGGCGCGGCGAAAATTACGATCGAAAACCCTTCCACCGCCGGATGGCACATCCAGTTCCGGCAGGATGTCTCTATGGAAAAGAATACCAACTATATCATCAAAATCCGCGCGAAGGCGAGCGTCAACCGCACCATCGATCTCGAACTCAATGCGGGCGGCAGCAATTCTTCGTATCAAATCCCTCTGACTACGGAATATACCGAACAGGAAATCTATTATTCCGCACCTGCGAATACGACAGGCTTCCGCTTCCTTTTGGGCGGCGGCGGATCGGCCAACAACGGCAGCATAATCTGGATTGACTCTGCGGAAATCACGCTTGATCCCGATACGACGCAGTATGCGGGCTGGCAGCTTAAAAATTCCGACTTCGAATACGGTATGAGACATTGGGGTTCTGAAGGCTCTGCATTCGTAGAGGGTTCGGACGACAACGGTAAATATGTTTCTTCGACTTTTGCAAACAACACCTCCGCAGGTTGGAATATTCAGCTTCGTCAGGACGGCAAGCAGTTCGAAGCGGGCAAAACCTATAAGCTTATCGTCAAAGCAAACTCCACCGTCGATAGAGATATTACAGTGGAAATCAATCCGGATATGACGGCTTCCAAGGGAAAAAATACGAAATTCCATTTCACGAGCGAGGTTCAGACCTTTGAATTTGAATTTACGTTCGACGAAGTTGCGAACAATACGCGCGTCGGCATGCTGCTTGGCGGAAACAACATCAAGGATTCTACGGTCAAAATCTATCAGTTCGAGATCGTCGAAGTGCCTGCCGAAGCCTAAAGCCTAAAGGTGAGCGATGAAAAAAATTGCAGCAATATTGTTGGCGGCCTCTATGCTGGCGGCGGGGCTGGGAAGTTGTGCGGACGGCTCGACTTCCCAGAGCACCGGCGGAAGCGGGAATTCGGCGCAGACGGAGTATAACAATCCCGTTTATGAGCCCGTATTCGCCGATCCCTGCATCATCGAGCATGAGGGGAAATATTACGCCTATGCGACGGAGGATTACGGCGAATGGAAGCCGAGCGACGATCCTCTCGAATACGTGTCAAACAAGCAAATCGTACCCATTCTCGAATCGGACGATCTCGTGCATTGGTACTTCAAGAATGCCGCGTTCACCGCGCTTAAAAAACCGAGCTGGGGAACGATGGGCGCAAACGTGTGGGCTCCCGACGTCGTGAAAATCGGAAACTCTTTCGTCATGTATTACGCGCTTTCGGTATGGGGCGATCCCGATCCGGGAATCGGCGTGGCGACTGCTCCCGAGCCTTGGGGACCCTGGACGGATCAGGGAAAGCTTTTCAGCTCAAACGAAATCGGCGTGAACAATTCGATCGATCCTGCCGTATTCCAAGCCCGGGACGGACATTATTATATGATATGGGGCAGCTTCCGCGGTTTGTACGGCGTCCGGCTGACGGATGACGGCCTCGCGTTGGAGGGCGGTCTGGAAGCCGCAAAAGCGAACAAGAAGCTCGTCGCGGGACTGGATACGTCAACGCCGTTCAACCTTGCGACTTACGAGGCACCTTATATCGTGTATAAGGACGGATACTATTATATGTTCGTATCCAGCGGCTCCTGCTGCGAAGGCTTGAATTCGACGTACCACGTGCGCGTGGGGAGATCGACCGACCCCCTCGGCCCTTATTACGACGATCAGGGCAGGGATATGTGCGGCGAAAACCGCGGCGCGGTCGTCCTGCAGGCGAGCGCCGATTTCGTTGGCGTCGGGCATAATGCGGTCATTCAGGACGACGCGGGAAACTGGTATATCGTCTATCACGGATTCGATACCGATAAACCCGGTACGTACGGCAATTCCAACCGCAGATCGCTGTTGATCGACAAGCTGGAATGGGACGGGGACTTTCCGCAGACAAAGGATAAGATTGCCGGAAAAAGCGGTATGCCGCTTCCCGTCATCAAATAATTTCGGACAATTAAAAATATTTCCGCAGGGAAGCTTCTCTGCGGAAGAACGTTTATCATTAAATCACAGGTAAAGAGGTTATTCTATGAAAAATAAATTTCTTACAGGTTTGTTTTCTGTTTTATTGGCAGGAACTATGACTTTGGGCTTTGCGGCTTGCGGAGGCGGCGGAGGCGACGATGACTCCGCTGCAGGAGGCACGGTTTCTTTGAAGCTGTGGACGCCCATAACGGGCGCCGATCTGACGGTGTTCAACCGCATGATTACAAGATTCAATCAGCAGCACGAAGGAGAGATCCGCGTGGATCACCAATCGGACGTGCGCGACACCCACTATAACAATCTGAAAAACAACATTCCCAACAACGGGCCGGACATGGCGATTATTCACAGCCAGCTCGTCAAAAATTATGCGGAATACGAATATATCGTTCCCATCGACAGCAGCTTCTTTACAAAAGAGACGATCGATCCCGCGGGATATCAGCAGAACGTCATGTCCACCCTCATTGCGGGAGAAAATTCCTATTACGGATTTCCGCTCGACATTCATCCCATCGTCCTGTATTACAACAAGGACCTTGTAGGCGAAAACGAGCTGCCCCACAACTATACCGAGCTGATGACGCTGGCGAAGAAACTGACAAATACCTCCACCCAGGTATGGGGCCTTCCTATTTCCACGCTGTGGCCGACCGAATTCACTTATACCACGGCGCTTTATCAGGCGGGCGGCGAGGAAATCGATACGGCGACCAGCCAGCCGAAATTCAATACGCCGGAAGGTGCGGAAGCCGCGGAAAACCTGCGCGATATTATTTATAAGCACAAGGTATCCCCCGAAAATCTGCAGACGGACGCGGACCTCGGACTCTTTACGTCGGGCAAAGCGGCGTTCCACATCCAGGGATGCTGGCAGCTCCTTTCCCTCAAGGAAGCGCTCGGAGACAGCCTCGGCGTCATGAGTCTGTCCGGGCTGCTTACCGATAAGACGGGCGGAAACAGCCAGCAGGTTATGGCGCGTTCGCACGTGTTTACCGTGGCGAGACAGAAGCGCACCATAAGCCAGCGCAAGAAAGAGGCGATGGTTACCTTTATCAAATGGATGGGGGAAAACTCCGCCGAATGGTCGGGTGCGGGACAGATCCCCGCGTTTAATGCGGCGCGCGAAACCGATGAATTCAAAAACGCGCCTTACGTCAACGATTTCGGCGATCCGACCATATTCCGTACCGCAGCTTCCGCGACGTATTTCGAATCGGGGTACGAAACCGTGTTCCAGTACGTGACGACCATCATGACGAGCGGAACTTCGAATATCGCCGAACAGTTGAAGAAAGCGGAAGAAGAGGCGAAGAAAGCGGTCAACACCGAAATGAACGGTTGATTTCAGGCATATTTAAGAGGTGGTGCACATGAATGAAAAATACACGGATACGTCCGAAAAAACTGTTCTCAGGAAGCTGAGTCTCTTCAAGCGGCAATTTTACGGCTTTCTGTTCGCGGTGCCTTTCCTCGTAATTTTTGCCCTGTTCTTTATTTTTCCGTTTTTCAGCGGGATCGCGCAGAGCTTTGTCAACAGAAAAGGGGAGTTTGTAGGCTTACAGAATTATCGTAATATTCTGTTCAGCCAGGACTTTACCTACCGCGCCGATTTTTTCCGCGGGCTGAAAAACACGCTGACGTTTGTCGTATTTGCGGTTCCGTTGCTCATCGTCATTCCGCTGTTTATAGCCGTGCTGATAGACATTCAGCCCAAGGGCTACAAGTTCTTCCGGGCGTTGCTTTTCATGCCGACGGTATTCTCTATTTCCTCGGTCATTCTTATGTGGAAGCGCGTCCTCGAAGTGGAAACGGGGTTCATTAACGGGATTTTCAAATTTTTCAATATGAACCAGATAAATTTTTTGGGCTCCCAGCCATGGGCGTGGATTTCCCTGCTGGTGGTCACCATATGGTGGACGATGGGTACAAATATCGTCATTCTCGGCGCGGGGCTCAAAAATATCGATAAAGCGGTGTATGAGGCCGCCGCCATCGACGGCGCCTCCTATATCAAAACGGTTTTTTCGATCACCTTGCCTCTGCTGGTGGGGCAGATCATCGTCGTGTTTATTATGACCCTGCTCGCTTCCTTCAACGTTTACGGCCAGCCGGCTCTGCTTACGGTGGGAGGCCCCGAACGAAGTACCCAGGTGCTTTTAATGGTTATTCTCGACAACCTTTTCGACAGACCTTACGTTGCGTCGGCGATGTCGTTGATGCTCGGCGCTATCATGATCGTAATCAGCCTGGCGCAGGCGGCGATCGCGCGCAAAAGGAGGGATTGATATGGCGACGGCGAAACTCAAAACAAAATTCAATCTCGGCGAACGCCGCCGCAAAGTTGTGGCGTTTGTTCTGCTCACCGTCATCAGCGTGCTTTGTGCGCTGCCTCTCTTGTGGGCATTCGGCACTTCCTTTAAGAAAAACGCTTTGACCGATATCACGTCGATCATTCCGAAAGAGTTTTCTTTTGATAACTATATTCAGCTTTTTTCAAACAAGGACGCGCCCGTGTTCCGCTGGATGCTCAACAGCGTGTTTATTTCCGGCATACACACCGTGCTCTATCTCATTATCGCGGCTTTGGCGGGGTTCGCTTTCGGCGTGGCGGAATGGAAGGGACGGAACGTGGTGTTCGGGCTGTTGCTGGCGACGGCCTTGATCCCCAACATCATCAACCTTGTTCCTCTCTATAAGCTCATCACGTCCATGGAGCTCAACGGCAATCCTCTTGCGCTTATCCTTCCCGGATTGGGCGGGGTGCTCTACATGATGCTGATCCGTCAGTATTTTATGTCGGTGCCCAAGGAGCTTGTCGAAGCGGCTCAGCTGGAAGGGGCGGGGATGTTCAGGATTTTCCTGCGCATCGAAGTGCCGCTTTGTAAATCCGCGTTTATGGTTGTCGCGATGATGACTTTCATAGGCAGCTGGAACGACTATCTTTGGCCGTCTATCGCCATGGCGGGCGTCGAGAGCAAATATCTCACGCTTCCGCTCGGCATAGCCAAGCTGCTCGGAGACAACAACATTCAGTACGGCATGACGATGGCGGGCGCCGTAACTTCTATGCTGCCTACGCTGATCGTATATCTGTTCCTGCAGAACAAGGTCATCGAAAGCGTTGCAAACAGCGGCTCTAAATCCTGATATCTATTCGGAGAAACTCGAACTTTATGAATATACGACACATCACCGTGACGGATGTCACAAATATCGGCGACCCGTTTGTTTTACGCGTCGGTAACACCTATTATCTTTATGCTACTTCTTTTAAGGACGGATTCGATTACCGTACCTCTTCCGATCTCGTGCATTGGTCGGCTCCGAAAAAGGCTTATACCGCGGGAGAACGCAGTTTCGGCTACACCGATTTCTGGGCGCCCGAGGTAATCGAACACGAAGGCCGGTATCTCATGCATTATACGGCCCGCCGCAGAAGCGACGATACCCTGCTGATCGGCGTCGCTGCCGCCGATCGGCCGGAGGGGCCTTTCGTCGATGTCACCGACGGACCGATGTTCGATTTCGGTTACGCGGCGATCGACGGACACGTCGTCCGCGACGGGACGGAGAACTATCTCTTCTATTCGAGAGATTGTTCCCAAAACGTCGTAGAGGGCAGGCGCGAAAGCCATATCTACGCCGTTCGCCTCGACGCTTCGCTCACCCGCACTTTGGGAGAGCCCGTGCTCCTTCTTAAACCCGACTGCCCCTGGGAGCTTGTAACGGGGGACACGAGGTGGAACGAGGGTCCGTTTGTCGTAAAGCGCGACGGTATCTATTACCTGATGTATTCCTCGGGATTTTTTGCGTCGCCGACCTATTCGACGGGCTATGCCGTTTCGGATAAGCTGCTCGGCCCGTATAAGAAATCGCCGGACAATCCCTTGCTTTATTCGCAGGGGGAACTCAGCGGCCCCGGGCATAACAGCGTCGTGACTTCTGCGGACGGGACGGATTATTGCGTGTTTCACGTTCATACCGATCCCGCCAATCCCAGTCAGGACAGGCGCATGTGTTTTTGTCCGATCACCTTTGAAAAAGGGTGCATCCGTCAGCTTTGAGCGCCGCATTTTTGATGCGCGGAAGGAGTGTTTATGAAAAAAACTTTTCTTGCACAGGTTCTTTGCGTTTTTTGTACGGCCGTATTCTGTTTGGCGGGATGTTCGGCCGGCGGTAAGCCGTCGTCTTCCGACTCGGAAACTTCTTCTGCGGAACCGGAGCCTGTGTATGTCACAAATCCGCTTACTCAATACGATACGGCCGATCCGCATATTTTGCGTTGGGAGGATTCGCTCTATCTCTATTCGACGGGCGGGAGGGTTTCCCGTTCCGACGACGGGACGACCTGGCAGGAAATCGGGAAGGTCGGTATTTCTCCGCAATGGGGAACCTCCGGCGCCGGATTTTGGGCCCCCGATATCGTGCGTATCGGCGATAAGTTATTGCTGTATTATTCTCTGTCCACCTGGGGGGATACCAATCCCGGCATAGGCGTCGCTTCTGCCGATCATCCCGAAGGCCCGTGGACGGATCACGGTAAACTGTTCAATTCTAAAGAAATAGGTGTCGCTAACTCTATCGACCCTTGCGTTTTTATCGGACAGGACGAAAAAGTTTATATGATCTGGGGCAGCTTTTACGGCTGCTTCGGCGTCGAATTGACCGAGGACGGGCTTGGCTTAAAAAACGGCCTGGAATATGCGCGGGAGAACAAGGTACTCGTTTCGGGCGCTGCGGGAGCTGCATGGGACGGATCGATGTTTGAGGGCTCGTACGTGATTTACAAGGACGGTTGGTATTATTATTTCGGGTCCAGCGGTACTTGCTGCGAGGAGTTAAGAAGCACCTATCACGTCCGTGTGGGACGCTCGAAAAATCCGCTCGGGCCGTATGTGGATTCTCGCGGGAGAGCGCTGGCAGGCTCGGGAAACGTGGGAGATCCCATTCTTTCAGGGGCGGGAAACTTTGTGGGGCCCGGACACAATTCCATCCTCATCGACGATCTCGGATATTACTATATGGTCTATCATGTCTGGGTAAACGATAACGGAACGGGCAAGGGAAGATATCTTGCGATGTCACGGCTGGAATGGGATGAGGACGGCTGGTGCAGCGTGAAAGGAAATGCTCCCAGCAAGCGCGTCATCGCTCCTTATATCAAAAAATCAAAGTGAAGGGAGAGCTTTTCAAAATTGATAAAATGAAGCGCCCAGGGCTTTGATGAACGTATTTTGTCGCTTTATATTGCCCGCATACATGCCGTCTCGTTTCTATTACCGTGCAGCAGGCAACTGCAGGCGATAAATCACAGAAAAAAATAAAAAAACGGATTGTCGAATAAATTTCAAGCATCCGTTTTTTTATTTTATGTAACAATGTATAGAGCAGTTGGCCTGAAAAGTCGCTTGGCGGCAAAATCTTTTATCAGTCATCGATAATGTTTTCGCGCTTTAACAAATCGATGTCGTAAAACTCGGTCATTTCAATCTCTAAGCCCCGGCAGATATTCAATATCATCATGTCGATTCTGCCCGGCGTTTTTCCCGCTAAAATCGTATTGAGAGTGGAAGGCGATAAACCGCTTTTCTTTGCCAAAGCATATTGCGTTAACGAACGTTTGCGCATCAGTTCCTTAATCCGTAAAGCCGTAGCTTCACTAAGTTGCAGCATAAATAATTCCTCCTGATAAGTAAGTTTATACTTATATTTTACTATGGCGAAGGAATGTATTATTACGAAACTTTGGGGTTTTTGGAAAATATTTCCATGAATTTGATTAATAAATAAACGTACGATTTTATTTGGGAATCAAAGCCCGCAGCGATAGAAAAAACGAAATTTTTTTCTATCCCTATACGTCGGGGATTGGGCGGTTTGAAAAGAGCTTTTTTATATCTTTGAGGCGCCGGACGCAGCTGAACGAAAGATGAAAATATTGCAAAAGCCGATTAAAAAAGGAGACAAAATGGAATTTTTTGAAGAAAAGGAACGTATTTGCGTAAGAGACGAAAGCGGGACGGTTGTCGCAGAGGTTGTGTTTTCCGACGAAGGGGAAGATTCGGTGTGCATAACGCGCACTTACGTGGAGGAAGGGTTGCGAGGGCAGGGCATCGCCGCAAAGCTGATGGAAGCGGCGGTAAATTCGGCACGTCGGCGGGGGAAAAAGATCATTCCTCAATGTTCCTATGCCGCCGCGTGGCTCGCGAAACATCCGCAAGATATTACGGAAAGGCATAAATAGCCGAAAATTAACAGTGGATTAAGAAAGGCGTGCCAAGAAGCTGATTTCTCGGTACGCCTTTTCTATTTAATGCTTTTTATTGGTTCGTCAATTTTCCCGTCTGCCGTCAAATAGCATGTGCAATATAGGAAAAGAAAATTTTCGGATATGGCCTTAAGTGCGGCTGAACGGAAATTCGGTTTCGGCGGGAACAGCCGTATCATTTCCCGCAAGACGTTTAATTTTTTTCCTCAGGGGTTTACAAACTCTATGGAGTGTGTTATAATAATGTAACGCTGACGGCGGAGGAAGATGGGTTTGTAGGCGTTTTTCGTAAAGCACGGATTTATTTTCGAGTTGTTTCTCCCTTTCGCGCTGTTTGCTTTTCCGCGCAAACGGCGGCCGCGTTTCGCACTGCAAATTCTCGCCTGGATGGGCGCGTTGTCTGCGTATTCCGTCGTGCGGAAATCCCCAGGCTCAATGCCTGGACGGAAATCCTGAGATACGTGGCGGGTATCTATGCTGAAAAGCGATGGTCAACGATAAATATCGGTGATTTATCATCCTCTATTTTTTTCTTGTTCCGATTCAGTGGATTTTTGAAAAGCACTCGAGGACCTTCTACGGTAAATGGATGCCGGAGTCCGTAAGGATGGGCGGCATGTCTCTCGATTCCACGTTCCTTTTGAGGTCTGATGGGCGGAGTCGGTATGGCGGCCGGTATGGCGGCGACATGGCCGATTGCGGCGAAACCGGACAAAAAACGAGCTTGTCGGCCGTTTGGTCCGCTTTATCCACGTACATACACGAGGCGAGAAGGGCGGACTTGAGGTCCCGGTGCGAAAGAAAAAAATTTCGAGGAAGAGGAAGAAAGACATCAGGCGAAGCGGAAAAAGAAAAATAAAAAATCGCTATGCACGGATAGTCTCGGGCGCTTATAAAAAATACGCCGAAGGGATAAACTATATCAAAAAAGGAGAAAAATTATGCTGTGGTGGCAAGGTATTTTGGTTATATTGGGGGTCATTTTGGCCGCCTGGGTCTTATTGAAGCTGTTTAAGGTGAGCTTTAAGATCATCTGGAAATTATTGGTCAACGCCCTCATCGGCGGATTGGTGTTGTTTGTCCTCAATTTCATCCCCGGCGTGAACATGCCGATCAATTGGCTGACCACGATTTTGACGGGTCTGTTCGGCGTGCCGGCGGTTTTGGTGATCTTTATCGTCAGTTTGTTCTAAAAGTTTTTTATGCGAGGGAGTCGGCGTTTCCGCGGGCGGCGCTTTCTTTATTTATGTAAAAAATAAAATTTTCGGCGTTTGTCTTGACAAGTAAAGATAAGTATGCTATAATTCGGGCAAAATATGATATTGAGTTCGTATTTTTGTTTAAGGTAAGGTCGGAAAAAATTCAAATCGATTTAGACGGGGATTGCTTGCGTGGCATGATCATGGTATCTTTCGATTTTTGCGAGGAAAACATTTCCGCAATCCGCGAAAGCGGCTGTCCCTTGGCGCTGATCGATACGGCGGCGGAGGACAGCTTCAACGGCGCTTTGGCGAGATGTCTTGCCGACGGAATGGATCTCGAGGAAGCCGTGCGTTTTGCCAACGCGGTGGGCGCGCTGACGGTGACCAAACAGGGAGCCATTCCCTCCTTTCCCATCCTTCGGGAAACGCAGAAATTTTTGAAAACGCAGCTCTAATTTTTCGGCATATAAAAAATACGGTAAGCCTTGCACGGGCTACCGTATTTTTTGTATAACGTAAATACAGGGCAGAGAGCATGGAAAAAGTTTAATCGTTCCGCCCTGTTTTTCAGACAAACCCGAGGATTTCGTCCCGCTTTTCGCAGCGGCGTTTATCGAAGAATACCGAACGCCTCGCCGATTTTTCCTCCCGCCAGCACATAGGCTTTCATGTTGCGCTGAAGCGTGGTGTTTTCCGGAAACCGTTCGGGCGGAAGGTCTATGGTCTTAAATACCCATTGTTTATAGCCGTCCTCGTCCTCGTTTACGTACAAAACGTCAAAACGACGCTGAAAGCCGAGGATTTTCGACGTTTCGGGCAGAAGCTTTTCGAGCGCGGGGGATAAAAGCCAGGAATAACAGAAGGTTTTCCCCTCCGCATACTCGGGAAAATGCGCCCGAAAGAATTTTTTCGCAAGCTCGAAAGACGCGCTTAACTTTTCGTCCGAGAGATCGGCATCAGAGGGAATATGAACGGAGATCGCCTTTTCCCCGTCTTGAACGACCTTCTCGTATTCCAAAACTCCGAGACGGAAAAGGCTGAGAGAAAGCTGTCGGCCTACCCAAAAATCCCTGTCGAAGCCATACCTGCCATAGGCTTCCCTATGTTCGCGCACGAAGCGGCTGAAGCATTTCATCGTATCGAGAAAGACGTCGCCGCCGATTCCCGCACTTTCGTACAGTCTGCGGCTTTTTAACGCGGCCGTGAGCATGAGCTTCAGCTTTTTGAAGCCGTTTTCGTCGTCGCGGAATACCTCTTTGAGTTTTGCCGCGGCCACGGTAAAGGTTTGGCGGCCGCATAAGCCGTCGATAAGTTTTTCCGTCGCCTCTTCGGAAATGCCCGTTTCCGTTCGGTTCAGCGCTTCCGCGGCTTCGTCGGGCATGCCGATTTCCTCGTATAATGTTTTTAAGTCGTCCATCGTTTTTTCTCCTGTTTATCCTTGTTTGAGGTATTTTTTAGGCGAAAAGCCCAGATTTTTTTTGAAAGTGGAAATAAAGTACGTATCGCTGCCGAAGCCTGTTTTCAGCGCCACCGTCGATACGGGCAGTCCTTCTCTCAAGAGGGGAATGGCGTTGCTCAGGCAGCAGGGACAGTTTGTGACTGCGGTTTTGCTGACCCGTGTCGAAACAGCCGAGCAGTTCGTGCAGTTCGGGGTCGGATTTGGGAAACAACTGAGGCGAAAACATGAAGACGTAACGCTCGTAGTTGTCGGGGTCGAAAGTGTTGATTTTATGTGCGTCCGTATTGTTGAACAGAAACACGTCGTAACGGTTGACGTCGTAAATCCGATGCCCGATAAAAAATTTATTGTTATTGCTTAAGCTTACATAGATTTCATAGTTGTTGTGGACATGCATTAAAAAGCGTTCGCCGCTGTTATTTATCTTGTACAGGGCCTCGATCCGCGAAATTGAAGACATTTTCTCGATATTCGTCATCATTCGTCATCGCTTTACCGCCCGACCGAAGATTTTTTATAGTATAGCGCACAAAAAAAGAGATGTCAATAGCTCTAAGTTTTTTCACAATATTTTATAAAGAATACGTAAGATTGTGCGATATACTTTCATCGATAAAACGGTCGGGCGGGTATCTGCATCCGTCTGCGGAGGCTGATCACTCTTTTGAAAGAATTTGTAAGGGACGGACTGACTTGTAAGGTATTTTTCGGCAGGGACTGCATGGGAAAATACGTGGCGAAAGCAATTGCGGACACCATGAGGGAATTACTGAAAATGCAGCTTGAGTTCAATATGCTGTTCGAGGCGTCGTCGAAACACTGTGCGTTTCATATGAAAGATTGCTGAAAAATACCCGATCGACATCGCCTGTTTAGAATTACGACGCGGATTTCGTCGTATTTGACGGGAACGTTACGGTGAAGCGCGTCTTTTCGCGCGGTCAGGAATGCATCGTACAATAAACTGACTCAGACAATACAAAAAGGCCGTCCTCCTTGCGGGGGCGACCTTTTTGCAAAAATAAGAACCTTTTTATGGATGATCGGATAGAAAGAAAAATTATGCGGTTTTCTGTAAAAAACGACGGAATTATGCATAATTTTTATACTTTTATTATACAATAACTAACGGTTAGAAGTCAAGCATTTTCTAACCATTGGTTATATAATTTTTGTATGATAGAAGATATCAAGGCCCGTTTGAGGGAAGAAATTAAAAGGAGCGGTATGACGACGGTAGAATTGGCGCGGCGGGTCGGGGTGTCGTCCGAGATGATCACACAGTACTGTACGACGAAAAAGCTTCCGCGTCTGGATACGTTTGCGCGGTTGTGCCAAGTGCTGGATGTGTCCGCGGATTATATTTTGGGAATAGATAAATAAGCTTCCCTATTGACAATAAAGAGCGTACATGATATAATGACGGCAGAGAAGGAGGATGTTATGAAAAAGAAGAAATGGTTTTTCCTCATTATTCTAACCGCGTTGTTCTTTGTGCTGGGGGCCTGCGGAAGCTCTGCGGATTTTGGCGGCGGCACAGCGGGGGACGGAACGCAGAATACTATCGTTGCCGACCAAACGAACAGAAAGATCGTTTACTATGTCCGCATGAGCCTGAAAACGAAAAAGATCGGCGCCGCAAAAGAGGAGCTGATCGAACAGGGAAACGGATTCGGGGGATATATCTTCGAACAGAACGAAGTGTTCGACGACGGCAATTATTCGGAGGTTTATCTGGTCTTTAAGATCCCCACGGCGAAGCTCGACGAATTTGTGAGCGCGATCGGCGAAAAGGGGAAGGTATCCTCCAAAAATATTACGGCAAAGGATATCACCACCGAATACGTGGACGCCCAGGCGACAAAAAGCGCTCTGCTTTCCAGAAAAGAAGCTTTGGAGGCTTTGCTCGGTGACGCGACGCTGGCCGCGGCAGACAAAATAACCGTCATTCGCGAAATCGCGGACGTCGATACGCAGCTTCAGGCGATCGAGCTTCAGCTCAAAAACTACGATTCCCTTGTGGACTATTCCACCGTATCCCTTCGGATCAGCGAAGAAAGCAGCGTATGGGAGGTGATCGGCATCGTCTTTTTCGTTCTCGTCATCGTCGGAATGTTTGTCGCGGTGGTGGTGCTCGGGGTGAAGCTTTCCAATGAGAGGCGCAGGAAAAGGAGTGACGGAACGGCAAAGTAAATGGTTGAAGAAATATCCCGATCAAAAGATATAATTTACGGTTGGTATTTTTTCTAAAATAGAGCTGCGGCGTGCGGCGCGTATAAAGCGATATAAAAAACGGAAACCGCGGCGCGGCCAAATCGATGTAAAAGTAAAGCTCAAGCGCAGCAAGCTTAAAGCGATATAGTCCGTGCGGAAATTTCCGCACGGATATTTGTTTGGAGCTTTAGCGAAAATAAACCCCCAGTTCTACTGGGGGAAGAAAAAACACTT
>ERZ506905.113-NODE-113-length-48913-cov-17.3671_pt1 | contig 48913 bp, 58 predicted proteins | sample MGYA00513175_ERZ506905 | MGnify/ENA metagenome assembly ERZ506905
GCAAAAATGGGGTGAGGAAAGAATATTTCCTCACCCCAACATTTATTATAGAACCATAAATTATAGAACCAAATAAAAAAACGCCGTTACGGCTCTTGCGTAACAGCGTCTTTTTATTTCTTACTTCACAGCAATGACTTCGATTTCAACACGGGCATCTTTGGGCAGGGCGCCAACCTGGAAGGCCGCTCTAGCAGGGCAGGCACCTTCAAAAAATTCACCATAAACTTTGTTCATATTGACGAAGTCACCAATGTTCTTTAAGAGGACCGTAGCTTTCACGACATCTTTCATGGTGTACCCAGCCTCTTCCAAGATGGCCTTGATATTCGTCAGGGACTGACGGGTTTGGGACTCGATATCGTCACCAGGAAAAGCCCCCGTTTTGGGGTCAATGGGAAGCTGCCCGGACACGAAAACCATGGTGCCCGCAGCTTCAATTCCCTGGGAGTATGGGCCAATGGCTGCCGGTGCGTTGGCAGTTTTGATTTCTTTCATTACGTGACAGTTCCTTTCTTAGGCGTTTGCTTTTTCAAGCTGAGCTTTCTTCAGCCAATCTTTACCATGGACAACACGGGCAATGATCATGGCAAGACCCGTATCACCCGTTACGTTGATAGCCGTAGCCGGGGCATCCGTAATGGTTCCGATAAGGACCATGATAGGAATGGACACGGTCGGGAACCCAAAGACAGAGATGATGAAAATTTCTGCGACGTAGCCGCCGGCAGGAATCCCGCCCATGACAACGGACGCAATGACAGCAACGACAACGGACATGACAAGATTTTCAGGCGTTGCATAGTTGATGCCGAAAGCAGCGCAGAGGAGGGAAATCTTGAGGATCTGGATAATGCAAGCACCATCTTTGTGGAGGTTCGCACCAAGAGGAACCGCAAGGTCCGCTACATCAGAAGGGATGCCGATTTCCTTGGCATGCATCATGTTGACAGGAAGAGAAGCCGCCGAGGAACAGGTACCAAGGGCCGTCAAGGTCGGAGCAGCTGCGCCCTTCCACCAAGCCCGCACGCCATCAGCTCCAGCACCGATATAGGCCATGACAGTCTGAGAAACGACATAGTAGACGAGGACAACAAAGAGATACAGGATAATCCCTTTGGAAAGAGGCCCAACGACTTCTTTCCCATATTCCCCAATAAGGATGGCAAAATAGCAGCCAAGGCCAAGAGGAGCCAGTTTCATAACAATGTTGATAACGTTGACGATGACGCTCGTCAAGGAATCCATGGCACGAACGATGGGTTTGCCCTTTTCGCCGGCCTGAATGACAGCGATAGAGAAAATGACTGTGAAGACGATGAGGGCCATAAGGCTCGATTTTGAGAAGAGTTTAATGAAATCGCCGACGGTGAACATACCCAGAATATTCAGGCTGCCCGTTGCTTCAATGGCTTCCTTCGGCATTTCCAGGATCACGCCTTCGCCCGGATTGATGATGAGAGCCGGGATAATCATGAAGATGCAGGCAATGATTCCCGTCACGAACGTCCCAATAAGGAACGTGCCCATGATTTTACGCAGCTTGGAAAGGTCATCCATTTTCGCAATGGCACTCGTCAAGGAACAGAAAATGAGCGGAACGACACAGCAGTACAAAAGATTCAGGAAGGTATCGGCAATGGGCTGGAGGACTTTAGCGCCCTCCCCCCAGAACATGCCAACGATACCGCCAATGATCATGGAACCAAGCAGGAAAAAAGAGGATTTGTAGGTTTGCCAAATTTTACCCATGATTTATGTATCCTACCCTTCTTATTTTGCCAGATGAGCATCCATCGCGTCTTTCAGCTGATGGAATGCCTTTTCAACGGTACTTCTCGGACAAGCCATGTTGAAACGTTCAAATTGGGCCGTTGCATCGCCGAAGATCTTACCGGAGTCGAGCCACAATTTGGCTTCATCCGTGATAAGGTGTTCCAGTTCGTCATCCGTGAAGCCATAGCCGGAGAAGTCAATCCAAACAAGATAGGTTCCTTCAATATCCGTCATGATGGCTTTCGGAAAGTTCTTTTCAACAAATTCCTTCGTCCAAGCAATGTTGCCAGCGATGTAGTCAACCATTTCATTGACCCATTCATCACCCTTGGTGTAGCAGCTCTTGACGGCAACCTGGCCCATGATGCTGCCCTGGCTGTAGCCCGCAGCAGCGTTGGCCTTCTTGTATTTAGTGCGCAGGTCAGGATCGGGGATGATGACGTTGGCCGGCTGGAGACCTGCTACGTTGAAGGTCTTGCTCGGGGAGTTATAGAGAACAAGGTTCTTTTGATACTTTTCGTCAAGGGTCAGGAAGCTTGTGAAATGGTGCGGTGCATAGACAAAGTCGCAGTGGATTTCGTCGTCCATGATGACCACATTATGTTTCAGGCAGATATCACCCAAGCGGTTCAATTCTTCCTTGGTCCATACGCGGCCAGCCGGGTTGTGCGGACTGCAGAGCATGAATACCTTGACATTGTTTTCAACAATTTTCTTTTCAAAGTCTTCGAAGTCGATGGTGTACTTGCCGTTTTCATAATGGAGCTGGTTGTTGATGAACTTGCGGCCATTATCTTCGATAACTTCCTTGAACGGATAGTAGACCGGCTGTTGAATCAAGATAGCGTCACCCGGTTCCGTGAAAGCTTTGACGCCCGTTGCAAGGCCATAAACAACGCCGCATCCTACCGTTACCCATTCCGGTTTGATATGGTAGCCATGACGAGTGCTGAACCAACGATCAAGGGCAGCATAGTACTCTGCATCAGGATCGGTATACCCAAAGATTCCGTGATCGATGCGTTTATGGAAATCAGCCAGGATTTCTTCCGGAAGGGCAAAATCCATGTCGGCGACCCACATAGGGAGCAGGTCCGTTCTGCCCTTGCGCTGCATGCCAAAGTCGTATTTCAAGCAGCTGGTGTTATTGCGGTCGACGACAGCATCAAAATTGTATTTTTCCATGTTCATTCTCCTCCATTAACCATATAGTTTAGTGAGTAAACCTTTTGTTGAGTCCATATTATAATATTCCGCCAATTCTGTCAACAGCTTTTTGTTTAGTTTCTAAACTATTTTTATTTCCCACAAATTCTACGCAGCACGCTTTTTATCTAGTTTATGGTAAGTTGCTTTTATAATTTATTTCCTGTAAAATAGTTTTTGCTACAACTATTTTTTCTAGAAAGAGGGTTCACCCATGTCTGATATCAAAAAAATGGCTCATACCATACAGGAAGTCGAAGCCAATCCTGGTCTAATCGACGAAACCTATACCCTATTGAACGGCCGCCACAACATCCTGTATCAATTCGTCATGCGCTATGACGACTATATCTACAACACCCATGACTACGGAACAGGTGATGCCCTGACCATGATTGAATCCCACACCCTGAGTTTCATCGATGATCATCCCGGTACGACCGTGACCGAGCTGGCAAGCTTCTGGAGTAAGACAAAAGGTGCCATTTCGCAGATTGTGAGCCGTCTGGAAAGATATGGCCTCATTGAAAAAAGAAAAGCCCCTGATAACGGTAAGACCGTTCTGCTCTATGCGACGGAAACGGGTAAAAAAGCCAGTACAGCCCACAAGATGTACGATATCCTTGATATTACAAAGACCATGGGAGAATTGGGGAAAGAATGCTCCCCCGATGACATCGATACCTTCTTCCGCGTCCTCTCCGTCTATAACGACGTCATCACCCGCGACTTTGAAGAAAATAACATCTCCAAAAGACAGGGTAGACGGAAACATAAAAAATAAGGTAAAAAAGGAACCATCCGGCAGGAAGGACCTTGTCGGGCGATTTTACTTTGTCCAAAGCCTTTAAAGGGCCCTGGATTAATGCTATACCAGACCCATAGCCATTGCTGCATTTTAGATGGGGTAAGCTGACGTTCAACACGTTAGCCGAATCCCCGACTTCTCAAAGTCCGCAGCAATGGCTTTTTGCTATGTGGCGATTTTAGTTGGGCTCATAATGGTGGAACGAGCAGAATAGATTCTGGCTCTTGAGAAAGGAGACGGCTACGCTTTGTCCTGATTGTCATGGAAAAGGAAAAGTGTTTGGAGAAGAAGAGAAAAACGTGCATAAAAAGCTCCCCTAATTGTAAGGACAAATCTTGCAATTAGGGGAGTGCGGGACCTCAAATGAGTCAGTTTTACAGATAGAAATCCGGCGTGCAATAAGCAACAGTACCAGATACCATCACTAATTGCGGAACAAAGACTTTATGGCAGACAATCTCATCTTCACGGAAATCCTTTTGGACATATTCCATATCCTTAAAATCCATGATTGCAATATCGGCATAAGCCCCCGCCTGCAAGGTCCCGATTTTTCCTTCAAGACCCATAATCTTTGCCGGTGTCTCTGTTACGGCCCGCATGATGGTCATCAGGTCAAGTCCCAAAGCGACATATTTTGCCAGTACATGGAGCAAATTCTTATCATAAGGCGGCATGTTGAACTTATCCGTGGTTAAATCACTTGAAATGATATCCGGAAGGAACCCAGCATGGATTGCATCCTTTGCCGTTTGGAGTCCGAAATTACCCTTCCCATTCGCCGCATCAAAGATAACGCCCCGTTCACGAGCCTTGAGGATATCTTCTTCAATCGTTCCAGACTCAGTAACAATCGTATTTCCCGCACCTTGATAACAGTGGCAGAAGATATCTCCTGGTCTAAGACAATTTGCGAGGTCGCCCGCAGAAGTAGGTACATTCGTTGTGTGGACGCAAAGCCTGACAGCTTTACCAAGTTGGTCCTCAAGCTCTTTACATAAAGAGACCGCTTCTGTCACGTAGGTGAACCCAGATTCCTCTGGAACAACGCCTTTTGAAAAGCGTATTTTGAGACCTAGCAGATTATCCTGGTATTGATCATAAACGCGGGCAATATAGTCACGATTATAAAGAGCAGGATTGAAGTCCTCACATAGCTTGGAATCAAGTTGTCCTCCGCTATAGACTTCCATGAAGCTTTTGATCTTCATTAGGGATTGGGAGATAACGGACTGGTAGAACGCCCCAAAATTGGCGCACCCAGCACTACCTGCGTCCACAGTTGCCGTCGTACCCAACGGAATCATCATATCCGGACGGACACAGATGGTGCTTCCACTATGGAAGACATGGGTATGGAAGTCAATCAATCCTGGAAGGACCAACTTTCCAGTAGCATCAATCACCTGATTGGGATTGCATTCAACGTTTCCATCTTTGACATCGACAATTTTGTTATTGCGAATATAGAGATCTTTGATTCCATCAAAATTGAGTGACGGATCAATGACTCGACCATTCTTGATGACATAATCTACGCGCATGACAATCTATCCCCTTTCTGCAATCAGACGATTCCCATACGTCCAAGGATACATGCGAGTACCGCACAGAGGAACGGCATGATGGCACAGGTCACAAAAACGTACTTATAGGTATCTTTCTGGCTCGTCTTGGCAATCTGATTGCAGACAACCATACCCGATGCATGAGGCATTGCATCAAAACCAGAAGAAGCAATGCAAACAACACGATGCAACATCGAAAGATTGAGTCCAGATCCAGCAAGATAGTTCCCCATGGAGCTCAAGAAGATGTTCAGCCCACCAGCAGAAGAACCCGTAATGGCCGCAATGACATTGATGGAAATCAGGGCGGTAATAAGCGGATCTGCCTGCATGTTGACCAACGCTTTCGTAATGCTGCTATACGCAGGGGAAGCAGAAACAACAGCACCAAATCCCATAATGGACGAAGTCGCAATCAAGGATCCCAAGCCACCACCGGCACCATCGCAAATCGCTTTCTTGGGATCAAGAAAATCGCGATAGAGAACGCAGCCAGCAAGGATTGCTACAGCCATGGCAATGGCAACGGCATAAGCAGATGGAATCTTGGCCGTGAATTGAAGACCAAACATAAGGGCAAGCAAAATGACAATAGGAATAAAGCAATTGGTAATGGACGGCACATTGCCATTATTGACAACCTCCAGAGCAGAAAGGTCCTCTCCTTCACTCGGTTCGAAGTGTTCTCCATTGGCTTTTGCTTTACGGATCTGCCAATTCAGATACAGATAAGCCGAAACGAACATAATGATGGAGCAAATGATACCAAGCGTCGGGCCAGCATAAGCGGTCGTTCCGAAATACGTCGTCGGAATCAAGTTCTGCGTGGACGGAGATCCCGGCAACATAGCCATACACACCGTGACAGGGCAGACCATGATGGTTGCTACAATCAGCTTTTTAGGAATATCGGCTTTCTGAAACAATGCAACTGCAATAGGATACAAAGAGAAAGCAATGATAAAAGTTCCGATACCACCATAGGAAAGGACAAGTCCTGTCAACATGACAACAAGGACAACGGATTTTTCACCAATCAATTTGAGCATCCTGTTGGCAATACCAACGGAAGCCCCACTGTCTCCCATTACCTTACCAAAAATGGCCCCAAGCATGAACAGGAGATACCAGTTTCCAGCAAATCCAGCCATTCCCTTCATGAAATTATCCTTGAGAACAAGAACAGGATCCATTCCATTGAATAAAATGACAACCAGCGCACCCACAAGAGAAACCACTGCCATATGCCAGTTTTTCCAAATCAGCGCAACGACACAGATAATCGCAACAATAAGTCCTAAAACCCCAATCATCTTACATTCTCCCTTCAAAAAAAATTCCGATAACAGCAAATAAACTTTCAAAAGTTTCTGATTTTATTCTATTCTCGTAACCACTATAAGTAAACGTTGTTATAATAATAATTATTATAAGTAAAACTACTGTCAAAAGCTATATAAAATAAATCCAATGTATTTCAATATGGACTGTTCATCTCGGTCCAGTACATGAGATTTCCGAAATAGCCTGTTCCCATTACATAAATATCCAGCCTTCTATGATATAATGGCGTTATTATGAAGATTAAATATCCATCACTTGTATAAAGGTGGTTTTGTTATGTCAGGTTCATCCTATGACTTTCCCTATAACGAAAAGGACCCAAAGAGTATCGAATGCTACGGCAAAGAGATGATTGGAAAGACGTTCCAGGACATCTTTGATGAGCACAATGAATTTGCCTTAGCCGAAGACCGTGATGCTTTTCTCGACAATTCCTATGTGAAAAGCCATAAAAAGAAAGACTACAAAGGCGGATTAGGAAATCTTGTTGAAGAATGCCACTTCCGCTACAAAGCAAACAGCGACTCCCATGCTGATTTCCCCGATGCAGGCGTCGAGCTCAAAGTCACGCCTTACAAAAAGGATTCAAAGGGCCTTTATAAAGCAAAGGAACGGCTGATCCTCACAATGATTGATTACATCAATATCGTAAAGGAAAAGTCGTTCCACGAAAGCCATGTTTGGAAGAAATGTCATCTCATGCTCCTTGTTTGGTATCTTTATGAGAAGAACAAGGACAAGATGGATTATAAAATCAATTTCGTCAATCTTTTTACCCCGACGGAAGAAGACCAGAAAATCATGGAAGAGGATTACAATAAAATCCTCGCAAAGATCAGGGCAGGAAAAGCCCATGAACTTTCGGAAGGAGATACGCTCTACCTCGGAGCCGCAACGAAAGCGGCCAATTCCACCATCCGCCGCAAGCAGCCTTTCAGTGACGTTCCGGCAAAACCCCGTGCCTTTTCGCTGAAAAACTCCTATATGACCTATGTCCTGAATAATTTCTTCATTAACCGCAAGTGTGCTGCAGAATCCATCACAAAGGGACAGGCTGTCAGCCATTTCGAACAGTACATCATCGATAAGATTACAGCCTATAAAGGGCTATCCGTAAAGGAACTCTGCGAGAAGTTTGATCTCAATCCAAAGGCCAAGAACTGTGAGTCCGCCATCGCTTTCCGGATTCTTGGCGTCAAAGGAAACCGAGCCGAGGAATTCGAGAAGGCCAATATCATCGTCAAGGCCATCCGGCTTGAAAAAAACGGAACCATCAAGCAGAGCATGTCCTTCCCCACTTTCAAGTTCAAGGAACTGGCCAAAGAGATCTGGGATGATTCCACCTTCGGCAACTATTTACGGGAAACTCGGTTCTTCTTCGTCGTCTACCAAGATACGGAGGATAAGGGATTCGTCCTTAAAGGCTGCCAGTTCTGGAACATTCCCTATGATGACCTGGAAGGAAATGTCCGGGAAGTTTGGCAGGAAACACATGATATGATTGCCCGCGGACTCAAATTCGAATATAAGGATGGCACCTACACCAGTGAGCTTCCAAAGCAAAAGGACAATCCCGTAGCCCATGTGCGTCCCCATGGTCGGAACAATTCCGATACATACGAGTTGCCGGATGGACGGCAATTCCCGAAGCAATGTTTCTGGCTCAACCGCAAGTACATCCTCTCCCAACTGGACGAGAAGCTCAAGAAATAAGGAAAGACCCTAGGACCTTATTTGATCCCAGGGTCTTTTTCCATTGCAAAGATACGGCTCATGGTTTCAGCCATTTTCTGGACGGCACCTACAACAAGGGCATTGCCCATGCAGAAAAAGCGCATCCGTTCCGACATGCCCGTATTGGTCCACTCGTCATCAAAACCTTGGATTCGCTCTGCTTCGACAGGTGTCAGAAGGCGAAGGCGTTTGGTATCCGGATCTTCGATGACGTGGGTGCTCCGATTGGTCGTACTCTCGCTGGTGAGCATGGTCCGTGCCGGTCGGTCCAAAGGATCCGGGAAAGCGATGGGACCTTCGGAGAATACATATTTGTGCCCATTCCGAGCCGTCCGTTCAATCTTCTTGGCGCCTTTGAGATATTCCCATTTATCAATCTTATCGCCAAGATAGTATTTTTCAGGAACGCTATGTTGGACAATGTCCCGCAGCAAGGTCGGTTCCATTTCCATCGGTTTTGATTCACCCGTGAAGATGGTCCCCTCCCGCATGATTCCCGTATTGCAGAAGGCAAACTGGAAGGTTTCGGAGACCGTTGCAATATCATGGCTTTCAAAGGTCGTCGAAAAGATTTCCGGGATTTCCTTGATGGGGAACGTCGATGCAAAAAAGCCCGACTTTCCAAGGATTTCTTCCACGGGTACATCCTTCCCACTTGTTCCATACTGGGTATCGTTCCGATAGGCAAAGATAAAGGTACGCCGTCTCCTTTGGGCAAAGCCGTATTCAGCGGCATTGACGACACGCCATTCCACGCTGTACCCTTCAGAATCAAAGCAGGAAAGGATGATGCCAAAATCACGTCCACGTTGGCTTGCCGGTGATTTCAGCAGGCGGTCCACATTTTCAAGGAGCACAAAGGACGGATGTTTGGTCTTCAGGACATCGTAAATCTGCCACCAAAGGACCCCTTTCTTCCCTTGGATTCCTGTGGCACCGGTTCGCGCAACAGAATAGTCCTGACAGGGGAAGCCCCCGACAAGAAGATTATGATCTGGGATGGTCGACTTATCGACAGCGGCAATATCCACGTTGACATGGTTAGGACTTTTCCCGAAATGAGCGCAGTAGCAGTCAAAGGCATCCTGGCTCTTCCGGCCCGGTTCCCACTGATTTGCCCACACCGTCTTCCAATCCTTGGAATTTTTTTCAAAGGCAAGGCGAAAACCGCCTACACCTGCAAAGAGTTCACATATGGTCTTTTGCATCATGTTTTGTCCTTTTCTCAATCGTCTAAAATGACATGGATATATTTTAACACAACTGTTCGGATAGATCAAGGGTTTTACTGGGCCTTTCGTTCCCCCCTGACATCGTACTATAATGGGGAAAAAGGGAGAGGGGAGGTGATGGCATGACAAAGGAAAAGCTGATTACAACACCGGAACGGTCAAAAATCATGAGCAGGATCCGCGGAAAAAACACGACGCCTGAAAGAATGCTGCGCAAGGCCCTTTGGTCCCATGGAATCCGCTATCGCAAGAATTACCGAAAACTCCCTGGATCCCCGGATATTGCCATCACAAGATATTGGATTGCCATTTTTGTCGACGGGGACTTTTGGCACGCAAGAGGTCATCAAGACAACCCCGGAGAGCAAATCAAGAACAACAAGGAATTCTGGTCGAAAAAACTCCGCCGTAACGTGGAACGAGACAAGGATAACGATGCAGCCCTCACGGACCTTGGCTGGTTGGTGCTTCATTTCTGGGAAAGTGACATCAAAAAAGATTTGGACGGTTGTGTGAAGACGGTCCTGGAATATTGCGGGAAATAAGAAATACGGCATGGTACAAGAGCAATGTATCATGCCGTATTTAAGTTACCTGTCAAATCCTTACACTTTTCCTTTGCTTACTTTTTATAAAGATTGTCACTTTTCCCTATTGGATTCAATGATTTTTTGAGTTCTTCGAGGGTCAGGACATGGTCCTTTTTCCGGTGAATCATACTATGGCAATTGGAACAGAGTACAACCAAATCCTTTTCAGAATCAACAACGACTTCTTCATCTACACTGGATAAGGGCTTGGTATGATGTACTTCGATAAAGTTCTTTCCTAATGGCCCGTATACTTTTTCAAAATCAAACCCGCATGCCATACATTTCTTTCCGTGAATTTCAATAGCCGCTTTTCTATTCTTGGGACTACGTTCATAGCGGGTTGTATAATACCCAATCTTTTTACCTTCAACGTGGACTTCATAAATATCTTCTCTGACTTGGTTCAAATCATCATCGTCATCAAACTCAAAGTCATACTCGAATCCCGATAGGATGCTAATTAGCTGTTTGTAATCAGGGTCCCCCGTTTCCTTCAGTAATTGAATTGCTTCAACCATCGAAATATATTTAAACAACCCCTGGAAAGCTTTTTGCAGGCCAATATGATGGAGGATTCCCATGGACTGATATCCGTGCGAATCCTTATCTTTAAGGCACAGAATCTCACGGTCAATCTTTCGAGTAGCCATTCCTTCGAATAGCCATGCCTTAACAACTGCACGCCTTTATTCTGCGTCGTAACGATTATATTCCCGATCTCTTTTTGTGCGAACCAATTTTGGAATATCCATTTATTATCCCACCAGTATGTTTTTTCATTCCATATAATAGATCCATTCGGTGAGGCAAATTCAACAACCAAAGTATTTCAAACAAGGGTTAAATTCAGGTTCTATTAAAGTGTTTAATCGTGGAATTGATTTTCTTTTATTATACTCCCGAAAAAGCAACACAACAATTAAGAGAAATAAAAATTCCCTAGTGAATTTTTTGCTAGCGCAAATACAGCGTTGCAAAATCATATTTTATTCTATAAATTTCATCAACAAAAAATAAGGTTTATAAATAATCTTCAAATTTTCTCGCATTCCTATTTTCTGACAAATTAGTTATAATTGACTTATCAAGTTCAAATTTTTCATTTTCTATCATAAAGGAGGTTCCCTATGCTGACGCTATCTGACATCTATGAGGCTCAAAAACGGCTTTCCCCTTATGTGTTCCGCACGCCTGTAATCCGTCTAAAAACCCTTGATGAAGCGCTTCATTGCAAGGTCTATGTCAAGGCGGAGAACATGCAGAAGATCAATGCGTTCAAGATTCGCGGTGCGCTCAATAAAGCGCTGCAGCTTTCGCCGGAGACGCTAAAGAATGGCATTGTGACGGCTTCTAGTGGGAACCACGGTCGTGGAGTCGCTTTCGCAGGAAAGCTGCTCGGCGTACCGGTAACAGTCGTCATGCCGGAACACGCACCAGAGGTGAAAAAGGCAGCCATTAAGGCGCTTGGTGCAGAGATTGTCCTTTGCGAAAAGTCCCAGCGCTTTGTTATTGCTGAACGGATTACAAAGGAAAAAGGAGCCTGCTTCATCCATCCTTTTGATGATTACGATATCATGGCGGGCCAAGGAACGGCGGGTCTTGAGATGATGAACCAGCTGCCGAAAGTGGACAAGATTGTCGTGCCGGTTGGAGGAGGCGGCCTCATCAGCGGCATTGCAACGGCCGTCAAGGGAACGAGAGACAGCGTTAAAGTTTACGGTGCAGAACCCGCCCTTTGTGCCCGCTACACGGAAAGTTTCAAAAAGGAAGAACCTACTCTGGTGACCATTGGAGACACCATTGCCGATGGGACGATGACGGCATAGCCTGGTGAAAAGACCTTTCCCATTGTGCGGGAAAAAGTGGATGGTATCATCCCTGTAGAAGAAAAGTTCATCCATCGGGCAGTGAAGCTTCTGCTCCTTGAAGGGAAAATCCTGGCAGAACCGAGTTCCTGCATGACCCTTGGGGCTGCGCTCCAGGGCGCCCTTCCTGTCAAGGAAGACGACAATGTCATTTTCTTTCTTTCAGGCGGCAATGTGGATCTCTCCCTCATTGAAAAAATCTGCGCAGAAAAGTAAGGATCCGTTATGGTGAAAAATCCTGTACCTCAAGGAAAATACGTTCCTGCCGTCAAGCGGAACGGTTTCATCTTTACAGCAGGCATGACGCCGCGGAAAGACGGCGTGCTGATTCAAAAAGGCAAGGTCGAAGCCGGAGTTCCTCTTGAAACGTACCAAAAAGCCGTGGAACAGGCGGCGAAAAATGCCCTCACAGCGGCGCAGAACACGCTAGCGCCAGGCGAAAGGATAGTCCAGATCATGCAGCTTGTGGTCTACGTCAACGCGGGACCGGGCTTTACGGAACACACGGCCCTAGCAGACTTTGCCTCTGCCTACTTAGCGGAAAAGCTCGGGCCTGCGGGGATTAGTCCCCGTGCGGCCCTTGGCATGGCAAGTTTGCCGAAGGAGGCAGGTGTGGAGGTATCTATTGTGGCGTGTTATGTTTAGCCGGAGCACAAATCGCTCCGATTCGATGAAGTTATATGCCCCCATTGCTTAAGAAAAGATTCTTTTGAGAGCAATGGGGGCATGATGTTTCGTAAAAAGGTCCCGTACCACAATCTCATTTTTAAGACGCCAAGATAAAATGGTGCCCTTGAGGAGGGCACTTTTAGTTTTTTTCGGATGATAGAAGAACCCTTTTTCACCTACGGTTCCCATATCGGTCCATCTGTATTGTCAAACGCGTCGAACCTCCTAGCATCTGGGCTCATCTGGAGCCATATTCGAAAAAGGTAAATGGGAAAAAGACCGGACGCACGGCGCCAAACCGCCTCCCTTCGTTCGTGGGCGCCGAATTGATTTTTCGATAACACGGTCCTGCGACCGGCTATGGAGCAGGAGCTCCACACGCAGCGGTCTTGGCCCATCGAAAAATGTTCCTCGTTAGCCGCTCATGATGAGACGTCGCTGCCGCTCCTCATCCACCACCAAAAGGACTTGCCTGCTGCTGCGCAGCATCAAGTGGCTTTTGGTCCCCCGCCTTGGTAAGGCGGAACGGCTTTCGCCGTCTCTAAGACGAAAACACGAAGGGAAAAAGACCGGGCGGCTTGAGGCCAGTCTTTTAGCGACACAGCGTCGCAGCATCACGGCCTATATGTTGTCTTTTGCTTGACAGCTAGAGCCGAAAGACACGGTCCAAGTCCAGGTCTTCTTTCTTTTTTCATTAAGTTACTGCCTCACTAAAATACTGTCCCTATTCCGCGCACATTCTGGTCTTACACAGATTACAATCTTCTCATTTTCTTTCAACTTTATTTGTCACAATGCGATTTTATAGTCTTTTTAACCTGCATGTAAAGACGTTTGTATTTTCAAAATTTTCATTACAATTATGCTTGCGTGGCTCTTTCTTTTTGGGTATCATATAGGAAGAGAGCAATTTTTTCATTCATGGTTTTACATTTTTTATCACATTTTTTGAACTTCAATTTCATGGACCCAGTGTAACCAAGAAGGAGAGACGCACAATGAAGCAAACCAAGATGATGGATGGAAACACAGCGGCAGCCTATACATCCTATGCTTTTAGTGATGTAGCGGCCATCTACCCCATTACGCCGTCGTCCCCCATGGCAGAGGTGACGGATGAATGGGCTGCCTATGGCAAGAAAAACATGTTTGGCCGCCCTGTCGAACTCATGGAAATGCAGTCTGAAGGCGGTGCCGCCGGTACGGTTCACGGCAGCCTCCAGGCCGGAGCGCTCACAACGACCTACACGGCTTCCCAGGGGCTGCTCCTTATGATTCCCAATATGTTCAAGATTGCCGGCGAACTGCTCCCCGGCGTATTCCAAGTGGCAGCCCGTACGATTGCAACGAGCTCCCTCAATATCTTTGGTGACCACAGTGACGTCATGGCCTGCCGTCAGACGGGATTTGCCATGATGGCCTGCGCTGGTGTCCAGGAGGTCCTCGATCTTTCGGCCGTATGCCACCTGTCGGCTATCCGCGGCCGCGTTCCCTTCCTCAACTTCTTTGATGGGTTCCGTACGTCCCACGAAATCCAGAAGGTTGAGCTCCTTGATTATGATGATCTCAAAAAATTGGTGGACCAGGACGCCCTCGCTCGCTTCCGCCGGGAATCCATGAACCCCGATACACCAGTCATCCGCGGTACGGCCCAAAACCCGGACATCTACTTCCAGACCCGCGAGGCCGTGAATCAATTCTATGAAGCCCTACCGGAAGTGGTTGATGGCTACATGAAGGAAATCAGCAAACTCACGGGGCGCGACTATCAGCTTTTCAACTACACCGGTGCGCCTGATGCCGAACGGGTCATCATCCTCATGGGAAGCGGTGCCCAGACGGCTGAGGAAGTAGTGAAGATCCTTGCTGGTCAAGGCGAAAAAGTCGGTGTCCTCAATGTCCACCTTTATCGGCCTTTCTCCGTGAAACACTTCCTCTCCGCCCTTCCGGAAACGGTGAAAAAGATTGCCGTTTTGGACCGCACAAAGGAACCGGGCTCCGACGGGGAACCGCTCTATCTTGATGTGCGCAATGCCTTCTATGAAAGTGACCGCCGTCCTGTCATTGTAGGCGGACGCTATGGCATGGGCAGCAAGGAATTTTATCCCGGCGACGTTCTCGCTGTTTTTGACAACCTGAAACTTGATGCGCCGAAGAACCACTTTACGGTGGGCATCGTCGATGATGTGACCCACACGTCGCTTAAAAAGGAAAAATCCCTCGACATTACGCCCAAGGGTACGCGCAGCTGCCTTTTCTGGGGCCTTGGGAGCGACGGCACGGTCGGCGCCAACAAGAGTGCCATCAAAATCATTGGCGACAAGACGGACATGTATGCCCAGGGCTATTTTGCCTATGACTCCAAAAAATCCGGCGGCATCACCATTTCCCACCTGCGCTTTGGTCACGATCCCATCCATATGCCGTTCCTCATCAACTTCGCGGACTACATCGCCGTCCACAATCCGTCCTATGTCCGTCTCTACAATGTGCTAAATGGAATCAAGGAAGGCGGCACGTTCCTCCTCAACTGCGGCTGGAGCGGGGAAGAACTCGATACGCGTCTGCCCGGTCAGCTCAAACGCGTCATTGCTGAAAAGAAGGTCAACTTCTACACCATCGATGCCGTAAAGATTGCCCGCGAGATCGGTCTTGGCGGCCGCATCAACATGATCATGCAGGCAGCCTTCTTCAAACTGGCTGATATCATTCCCATCGACGACGCTGTCGCCTACCTTAAGGAATCCATTGAACATACCTATGGCAAGAAGGGCCAGGATGTAGTCGACATGAACGGCCGCGCTGTCGAAGCCGGCGTCAAGAACCTCGTCAAGGTCACGGTTCCTGAAGCCTGGAAGGACTGCACGGACGAGGAGCTCTATCCGAAGACAGGCAACGCCTTTGTCGATCAAATCATGATGCCCATGAACCAGCAGGAAGGCAATACCCTTTCCGTCGGGCAGCTCATGGATCAGGCCAACGGTACGTTCCCGTCAGGCACGACAAAATATGAAAAACGCGGCATTGCTGTCATGGTACCGGAATGGCAGATTGAACACTGCATCCAGTGCAACCAGTGCGCGTCCATCTGTCCGCACGCGGCCATCCGACCGGTACTCCTCACGAAGGAAGAAATGGAAAAATCCGGCGTACCGGCGAAACCCGCCCTTGGTGCCAAGGACCTTTATTTCCGCATTGCTGTGTCGCCCATGGACTGCCAGGGCTGCCGCAACTGCATCGACGCCTGCCCGGCCAAGGAAAAGGCCCTCGTGGCCAAACCGCTTGATACGCAGCGCCATCTGGCTGACGCTTGGAACTACTTCATGGAAGACGTCACGCCAAAGAAAAACCCCATGAACAAATACACCTTAAAGGGCAGCCAGTTTGAAAAGCCGCTTCTTGAATTTTCCGGCGCCTGCGCCGGCTGCGGTGAAACGCCATACGCCAAGCTCGTAACCCAGCTCTTTGGTGACCGCATGATGATTGCCAACGCTTCGGGCTGCTCCTCCATCTGGGGCGGTTCCGCACCGAGCATGCCGTACACGAAGAATGCCGCTGGCCATGGTCCGACTTGGGCCAATTCCCTTTTTGAAGACAACGCCGAATACGGACTTGGCATGCATCTGGGCACCCAGGCCTGCCGTAAGCAGATCACGGATATCATGACGGGGCTCATTGAAGAAGGCCAGATTTCCACGGAACTCAAAAATGCCATGGAAGACTGGATCTGCCACCGCGATGAAGGGGAAGGGAGCCGTGAACGGGCCGATCGCCTGACAGACCTTCTCGAGAAAGAAAAGGCCGGCAATGAAACGCTGGAGCACCTCTACGAAAATAAGATCTACTTTGTCAAACGTTCCCAGTGGGTCTTTGGCGGCGACGGCTGGGCTTATGATATCGGCTACGGCGGCGTAGACCATGTCCTTGCCATGAACCGCGATGTCAATATCCTCGTCTTTGATACGGAGGTCTACTCCAACACGGGCGGACAATCGAGCAAATCGACGCCGACGGCAGCGGTTGCCAAATTTGCCGCCAGCGGCAAACGGACAAAAAAGAAGGACCTAGGCATGATGGCCATGAGCTATGGCTACGTCTATGTGGCCCAGATCAACCTCGGCTATGACAAGAACCAGGCCATCAAAGCCATCAAGGAAGCCGAAGCCTATCCGGGACCGTCGCTAATCATCTGCTATGCACCGTGCATCAACCACGGCATCAAACGCGGTATGGATCATTCCTTCATGGAAGCCAAGGCGGCTGTGGAATGCGGCTACTGGATCAACTATCGATATAACCCGGAGCTCAAAGCTGAAGGGAAGAAAGCCTTCTTCCTTGACAGCAAGGCCCCGACAGGTGATTTTGAAGCCTTCCTCCGTGGAGAAGTCCGCTATGCCTCCCTCGAACACGAATTCCCCGATGTCGCAAAGGAACTCTTCAAGAAGACCAAGGAAGATGCCATGGCGCGGAGAGCCCTGTACGAACGGCTCGATGCAGAATGAAGAAAGGCTCGGATAAAGAGTGAGGTAATGTAAAACGCAGCGTCCACTGGGCGCTGCGTTTTTTGGTGTGAGGCTGCCACGAGCCTGCGGCTCTAGCTTTCTCGCACCTACGGTACTAAAAGACCGTAAGGGAAAAGACCAGGAGGTGCCGCCCCAAACCGCCCTACGGGCGGATCGGCATTCGCCGTCTCTAAGGCAAAAGATTCGGAGGCAGTTCGTGCTGAGAATAAAGGTATTGCCTAGTGATTTTTGCACTTAGTATAGAAAAGCCAATAGAAGGTCATTGATAGCAAACTATGCAGAATCAACTAAAAAGACTTAACCCGAAAACGCGCTTTGATTCGGGGTAAGGCTTACTTTTTTATTTTTTTCTTTAGGTTCGGTGCTCCTGCATCGAACCGTTCCTGTCGGGTCTTTTCGCCTTAGAACTCGACTCGTAGAGTCGATCCGCCCCGCCAGGGCGGGGGACCGAAAGCCGCATGTTGCCTCATTAAAATGAGGCACGCGTGCCCTTTCGGTGGTGGATGAGGAGCGCAGCGACGTTTCCTTGCGAGCGGCTAGCGAGGCATATCCGCCCGGGTTTCGAAGGACGCTTTTGGAGCGGAGGTCCGAGAAACATGTTTAAGGGCGGATTTAATTCGGCGCCCACGACCAATAGGAAGACAGTTTGGCGCCGGCCTCACAGTGCCTTCTCCCCCTCAATTTCGTGACAGCACGGTAGCCATGCGGTATAATAGACTTCCAACTACAACCCTACGGAGTGATCACAGTGGAAGAACGGACCCGCGGACCGAGACGGGATACACGAACACGCAAGCCGATGACGCCGCAAGAGCGGCGCAGCATGCTATATAAACGCTGGCGCAAGAAAGAACAGGAACGAGTCGATGCCAAAGAGCTCCGAAATCCGGAGACTTGCGATATGGTCGTCTTTGACCTTGAACTGGCCGGCTACGCCGAAGATGATATCATTGAAATTGCTGCCATCAAGGTGGATTTCTTAGGCCGGCAGACAGCCGTTTTTCGTGAGCTTATCCGACCTAGGACGAAAATCAGCAAACGCGTTACGGAAATGACGGGTATTACGCGGGACATGGTGAAGGATAAACCTCAGCTCCCCGAGGTCCTAAAACGTTTTTTTGCCTTTGTGGAAGGCAGTGTCGTCATGGGCCACGATATCGGCTACAATGACATCATGGCCATCAACCTTGCCTGCCGCCGTTATGGCATGAAGGCCTTTCGCCCGCCTTTTTTAGATACGTCGCGCCTTATCCTGCGCCACCTCTCCCGTGAAGCTGTAGGCGGAAAAACGGGCCTTGCGGCGCTCCTCGCGCACTTCAATATTCCCATCCATCGCCATCATGAAGCCCTGGCAGACTGCGAAGCCACGCTTCTTCTTTATGAAGCCGTTGCAAAGGAAATCAGGAAACAAAAAAGCCACCCTTAAGGCGGCAGGAAAAGAAGCCCCCTCCTTTATTTTGAAGGAGGGGGCTTTATTACAACAAAAAATCCATGTGACTGAAGCCACATGGATCTGAGTCCAAATTGGTGGAGACAAGGAGGATCGAACTCCTGACCTCTTGCATGCCATGCAAGCGCTCTCCCAGCTGAGCTATGCCCCCAAGAGACTTGTTCATTATAGCTCAAGTATACCGCTGTTGTCAATATATTATTTTGGGAGATGGAAGATATAAAGGCGCGGCGCCAAAGCGTCCCGACCGGAGGGGGCAGATTGCCGCTATGCGGCAATTGTGTTGTCGGAGTTGCGTTTCTTGTCGTTCTAAGGCGATTCTAAGGCGATACAAAGGCAGTTCTAAGTCAAAAGACCGTGAGGCACCGCCCCAAACCGCCCTACGGGAGGGGGTGGAACTTAATTCGCCCTCAAACATGTTTCTCGGACTTCCGCTTCGCTCCAAAAGCGTCCTTCGAAACTCCGGGCGAATCTGCTTCGCTACCGCTCATGATGAGACGTCGCTCCGCTCCTCATCCACCACCATAAAGGAGGTCATGTTATGACCTCACTTGATGGTCCCCCGCCTTGGTAAGGCGGAACGGCTTTCGCCGTCTCTAAGGCAAAACCCCACGGGAAAGACTCGACCAAAAGATTCCAATGGGAGAAGGTTTGGCGACGCCCTCACGGTCTTTTAGCCTGCCGCCTCTGGCGGCCTTGGCCAAGCGCAGCGCCTTAGCCAAGGAAGGACCTGTTTTCATAGGCCTTCCGCCTCAGCCAGCAGCCAAAGGCTGCCTTAGCCCCACAGCACCACAGCATCCTTTCCCCTCTCTCGCTCGACAGCCGCGGCTTTGCCGTAAGACAGCCATTCAGGGCGGGGCCCTGAATGAGACAGCTTGACAGCCAAAAAGACCACGCTGCAAGAGCGTGGTCTTTTCTTCACTTTCATTTCTTTAAACTTGTCCACCCATCTTCCTGCACGACTTTGCCTTCTTTCATAAGGCGGCCCAAGGCGCGCTTAAAGGCGGATTTAGAGATATCAAAGACGCTTTTGATGATGGCCGGCGGCGTATCATCGGAATAAGGCATGGTGCCATTGCGCTTTTCGAGAAAGAAGAGGATCTTATCCGCATCGTCCAGCATGGCTTCTTCTTTGACAAGGCGCAGGGACATATCGATGTGTCCATCTGCACGAACGTAGGTGACGCGTCCTGTGACACGCTGACCAAAGTCAAGGCGTCCACCAGGGACTTCACTGCGATGGATAAAAGCGATATAGCGTTCTTTTGTAAAAAGGAAAAAGCCATCCTTAAGGATATTGTAGACGGTCCCTGTAAGCGCATCCCCCACTTTGACGCCTTCTGCCGGACGGCTGGCCCGTTCCATATCTTCTTCGACACGCATGGTCACGGCCTGACGGCCTGACTTATCACGGTAGAGTTTCACCCAGATATGCTGATTGGGGGAAACATGGCCCCGCATTTCGCTATAGGGCAAAAAGACGCCGCGTTCAGCGCCGATATCGACAAATCCGCCCATCCTGTTCACGGAGATCACGTTGACGTATCCCAGCTGCCCTTCCCGCATCTTGGGAAGCTTCATGCTCGCCGTGATCCGGTTCTTGGCATCGAGGTAGAGCTGGACCTTGACCTTATCGCCAACGGAAACAGGCGATGTCATCTGGTGCTTATGAAGGAGAATATCATCACTGGTATTCCCCGTTCCAGCATCAAGAAAAACGCCCTGGTCATTCATGCGCACGGCCGTAAGTTCCACGACATCGCCAACGCGGTGACTGCCAATGGTCTTGACGCTGGCCGGTTCTTTTTTCGGGCTCATGCTTCTCCTTCCGTTTCCACATAGGCTTCAGACGGGGCATCGGCCCAGAGCTGTTCCAGGTTATAAAAGTCACGTTCCGTTTCCCGGAAGATATGGGCCACACAGTCGCCGTAATCCATAAGGATCCAGTTGCCTTCGGTGTAGCCTTCTTTGTGGGAGGGCAGGATGCCGCGTGTTTCGGCCAGTTTATCTTCGATGCTGTCTGCGATGGCTCGGACCTGAGTCGCGCTCTGGGCAGAACAGATCATGAAGTAGTCCGTCACAGGGGACAGGCCAACCATATTGAGAAGCAGGATGTCTTTTGCTTTTTTGTCAGCAGCGGCGGCGGCAATGGCGTTTGCGAGTTCTTTTGGATTCATGGATGGAACCTCCTTAAATTTCTGTAATCCTTTTATGGGGAATCCCCAGTTTATCGAGGGTGTGCGAAACCTGGGACGGCGTCGTAACCCAGTAACTGATATCATCGATGGTCTTGAAATCACCATCGAGCATTTCACTTTTGATGGAGTTTTCGCCAAAGATGCGGAAGCAGTTGGCGGCACGGATCATGGTCATCAGGTTCATGTCCGTATCGACGTAGTCAAGGCCGGTGTTGATGATCATGGGAAGCTTCAGCATATTCGTGAAGGTAAAGAACTGTCCAGCCAGGGCTTTCATAAATTTCTGCTGACGCTCCACACGGCCAATATCGCCCAATTCATCGTGACGGAAGCGGACATACTGACCTGCCTTTTCACCATCCAGGTGCTGGTAGCCTTTTTTGAGGTGGATCTTGAGGTTGGCGTAAGGATCTTCATAATCCATGTTGTTATCAACGTATAGGTCCACACCGCCCAGCATATCGATGACTTTAATGAAGCCCTGCCAATCAACGACCATGTAGTAGTTGATGGGAATCTGGAGGAGCTGTTCCACCGTGCGCACGGCCCGTTTGGTACCGCCATAGGCGTATGCGGCATTGATCTTGTCATGACCCCGCCGGCCGGGAATGGTGACCCGTGTATCACGCGGCAGTCCGACGATGGCAATCTGTTTTTTCTCTGGGTCAAAGCTGACGACCATCATGGAGTCTGTCCGCTTCGGTGCATCGGGGTTATTCATATCCTCGCTGTCCCCGTCATCTTTCCCGAGGAGCAGGACGTTGATGCGGCTTGAAAGGGGTTCTTCTGTGAGGAGTTGGTTCTCTTTCTGTTTAGGCACGGGATCATCGGCACTGAAAAATCGGTCATAAAGGCCCATGCCAGCCATGAAGCCGCCGCACAAGATCCCGATCAAAAGGATGAGGAGAAGAAAAACACGTCCCTTGCGGAGCCGCTTTTTCTTTTTCTTCACGCCTGATTGTTCCATATCACTCATGGGTTGCGATTACTCCTTCTTATTGTGTTTGGCCGCAAGGACCAGTTCGTTATAGCCGTCCAGACAATCCGGATGGATCAACAGATGCTGGTGCATCAGGTATTCCATCGTATTGGCATAGGCGGCAATCATGGCCTCATCAAGATCCTTCATCGTAAGGCGCCGCATTTCGTCCACGGTAGGAAAGTCACGATGCGGTTCCGTAAGGTCTGCCAGATAAATGATTTTTTCAAGGGCCGTCATATGGGCTTTGCCCGTTGTATGATAACGCATAGCAGACAGGACTTCCTCATCGGTAACGCCATAGTCCCTCTTTGCGACAAGGGGCCCCAAGATGGCATGGATAAGGATGGGCTGCGCCTTTTCGATATCCGTGAGCGGGACGCCCAGCTTTTTTGATACCTCCACAAAATCCTTGGTCGGATACTTGCGGGCACAGTCGTGGAGCAGGCCGGCAAGGGCGGCTTTATCTTCGTCGACCCCGTAATGACGGGCAAGCGCAACGGCAGTTTCACTGACGGCCACGCTATGCTCAAAGCGCTTTGGCTGAAGGCTTTGGCGAAGCTGTTCTTTCATTTGGGAAAAATCCATGATTGGTTAGCTCCTTACTTGAATTGAAATCGGCTCGCAAGTCGCGCCGATGAAATCTGGGCTAAGGCCGCCGGAGGCGGCAGGCTAAGGGAATGCAGGCATTCCTGGCTTGTGAGGTCGATTCAAAGACAAAAGTGAAGGAGGCCGGCCCCAAACCCGGGCCTCCTCATCCACCAACAAAAGGGCTCACTCTCTGCTGTTTCACATGAGAAGACCGGCCTTTCCGGCAGAGGATACTCCAACTGCTCCTATTGTCGCTGCCCTATGAGTAAGCTTTCTGCACGAATTTTTCAGCATAAGGGGTAGCAAAAAATTCGGCGACTCACTTAACCGCCCTGTCACGATCTCTCGCTTCGCTTTTTCCAAGGCACAGGGAAGTTCGCGAATCGATCGGCGATACGCTTACCGCCCTGACGGGGCGGATCGATGCTGCGCATCGAGCGCTGAGGCAAAAGACCCTAAGATGTGGAACCAGACTTTTCGCTCCCTCATTTTTCTTAAGGATGAGATGAGCAGCAATCATCTGATCACTCCCGTTCTTTTATCTTCGGGTTTTACCTTAGAAACGGCGAACCCTGTTCCGCCTTACCAAGGCGGGGAACCAAAAGCCACTTGATGCTGCGTTGCAATAGACAAGTCCTTTTGGTGGTGGATAAGGCGCGCAGCGATGTCTCATCTTGAGCGGAAGCAAAGCAGATTTGCCCGGGTTCCGAGGCTGCTTTGATGCAATCGCAGAAGGCAAAGAAACATGTTTGAGGGCAAATATAATTCAGCGCCCTGTCCGAAGGACACAATGAGTCACCGGCTTCTGGCGCCTTTCATTTCCGCACGAGGCTGCCCGATTTTTGGGCTGACCCTTTCACCCAACAAAAAAGAGAGCCCCCCTACCGACGGTAGAGGTCTCTCTGTCTCATGTAGTCCACTACAGTCCGAGGAACAAGTCCATCAATGGATTCACCGCGGGAAAGGCGCTGCCGGATCATGGTGGAAGAAATATCCGGGGCTTTGGCGTCAATCCACACGAGGCGGGTGAGTCCTTTTTGGGCCAGTCGTTTTGTCACATCTTCATGACGCTCCCTGTACCCAACCCGTCCAATGGCAAGGAAGGTGCAGTAGCGCATCGTTTCTTCGATGCGGCACCACGTATCAAGGGCTTCGGCTGAATCCCCGCCAATGATGAAGTACAGGTCATAAAAGCGATGCCACCGACGATGGAGGATTCGCATGGTATCGACTGTATAGGAAGGGCCCTTGCGGACCAGCTCCATATCGGACACCAAAAAACGTGGCTCGTCCATCGTCGCAAGAAGGGTCATGGCCATGCGGTCCCCGGCCGGCGCCCATCCGGCCGCTTTATGGGGCGGCAAATAGTCGGGAATGAAAAGGACCCGATCAAGGGCCATGGCATCCATAGCGGCACGGGCAATCGCAAGATGACCATTATGGATGGGGTCAAAGGTCCCGCCCATGATGCCTAAACGCTGTCGGCGCATATGGAAATCCTCCTTCAGAATGGTTCTTACATTATATCAGGTACGATGCCAAAGCTCAATCAAATTGTCATGCGGAAAAGGTGATTTTTATGTGGCATAATGCCGATTTTACAAGAAAAGGAAAGAGCCCTTCTACGAAACAAAATGAAAAAAGCATAGCCTGTTGCCTTCCATCGTCAGCAGCGGATTTTTCGAGCGTCTTGTTTTCTTTCACGAAAAACCTCCCTCCCATCCGATTGAGTTTCATCCCATGAGCATAACAAAAGTGCAACGCAAATAAAATGAAATTTTTTTCATTACATTGGCGTTTTATTTTTAAAGTATTAACATATTTTTCGTTGCAAACAGATTCCATAAGGAAATCGTTTTTCAGATATTTGATGGATAAACGCCGTGAAAGAAGTCTCCTTCCTTCACGGCGTTTCCTTTATTTCGGCAGCTGGCGCTGTCTTTTTTTGTAGTAGACAATGGTGAGCCCTGCCGTTTTGGCGATCTTTTGGGCCACATCAAAGTGCATGCCCACGGCTTTTGCCGCATGGGCGTCGCTGCCCAAGGTCACGTACTTGCCGCCCAGTTCGGCATAGCGCGTATAAAGTTCCGTCAGGGACTCCACCGCACCGGGCACGGCAAGGCGACGCGTATTAATTTCAATGCTCTTATCGAGGCGAATGAGGTGCTTCATGACTTCGTCCCACAGATCGGCATGCTCGCTGTAATGGAGGTTCTTGTCTTCATAGGGCCAGTAGCGGCAGATATAGTCGATGTGACCATAGGTGTCAAAGTTCGGGTCCTGTTCGAGGCATTTGAGGGAATCCTCAAGATAGTACCCCACAGCCTGATCCTTGGCAACGCCGTCGTAAGTCGTCCGTTCATACATATCAAGGCCGCGATAACAGTGCATGGAGCCAACGATTTCGTCAAAGGGATGGCTTATTGCAACCATCCGGTCCTCCTCGATGGTATGGGGCTGGAGCCCCATTTCAATGCCAAGGAGCACGGTATCGCTCCGATAGGGTGCGTTTTTTTTGAAATAATCGTTGATGTCAAAAAGAAAGCTTTCCGGGTTCGTCGGATAGTCCCGGTCCCAGTGTTCCGTCAGGATCATGCCAAGACCAGCGGCTTTGGCCGCTTCCATGGCATCCTTGATGGTCATTTCGGCATCGCAGGAATAATCGGCATGCATATGGGTATCAAACAGCATGGCCCTCACCCCTTTTTTACACGTTGAAGCGGAATTCGACGACGTCGCCGTCCTGCATGATGTAGTCCTTGCCTTCCAGTCTCACAAGGCCCTTTTCACGGGCAGCCTGTTTGCTGCCACAGGCAACGAGGTCATCGTAGGAAACAATTTCAGCACGGATGAAGCCTTTTTCAAAGTCCGAATGGATCTTGCCAGCTGCCTGAGGTGCCGTAGATCCTTTGACGATGGTCCAGGCACGAGATTCCATTTCCCCTGCCGTGAGGAAGGTCTGGAGACCTAAGAGGGAGAACCCAGCTTTGATGAGGCGATCAAGACCCGCTTCGGTGAGGCCTTCCATTTCAAGGTACTCCTTGGCTTCGTCTGCCGGCAGGGAAGCAATGTCCTCTTCGACCTTGGCGGAAATGGTGATGACCTGGGCCCCTTCTTTTTCGGCATATTCCGTTAGCGCCTTCACATGGGGGTTGCCGGACGCGTCGGCGGCCTCTTCTTCGGAAACGTTAGCTACGTACAGAATTGGTTTCAAGGTGAGGAGATCGAGTTCACGGATCATCTCCTTTTCATCCTTTGTCATTTCCACCTGACGGGCCGGCTTGGCATCGCCGAGGGCCCCGACGAGACGGGTCAGAAGGGCATTTTTCGCAGGCGCCGTCTTGTCACCGCTCTTTAAGAGCTTCTGGATCTTGAGCTGCTGCTTTTCCACCGATTCGAGGTCAGCCAGGCACAGTTCCGTATTGATGATTTCAATATCGCGGATAGGGTCAATGGAGCCTTCGACGTGGGTGATGTTGCCGTCTTCAAAGCAGCGCACCACTTCGGCAATGGCGTCGGTCTGGCGGATATGGCTGAGGAATTTGTTGCCCAAGCCTTCACCTTTGGAGGCGCCCTTCACAAGGCCTGCAATATCGACAAACTTCATGCCCGCCGGAACAATGCGTTTGGAATGGTATAGGTCGCTCAGGACCTGGAGCCGTGGATCTGGGACATCGACGATACCGACGTTGGGCTCTATGGTGCAGAATGGATAGTTGGCCGCTTCCGCCCCAGCTTTCGTAATGGCGTTGAAGAGGGTGCTCTTGCCTACATTCGGCAGGCCGACAATACCCATTTCGAGGTTGGTTGAACTCATGGATGATCTCTCCTTGTCTAGTTAAGTTGACACATCATTATATCACAGCAAGGGGATTTTTTCAGCAGGGGCGAAGAGAATCGGGGAGTCGAAAGAAAGGGTCCGAGGCCCTTTTCTTTTCAATTCCATTTCTTTACAAGTTTGCCTGCCACCACACCTACCGTTCCAGCTGCTGATAGCTTGTACAGTAAGCCAAGCCTCCATTGATTTCATAGGGAGCGCGCCGATTCCACAAGCTGTCCCTTTTAAATGCTGATGCCTACGCGCTTACAGCCCCAATCCATGCACCAGCATCGCCCACGCCAGGGTATAATAGGTCACGACACCCACAAGGTCCGTAACGGTCGTAATGAGCGGGCCCGAGGCCACGGCTGGATCGATATGGATCTTTTTGAAGCCCATCGGGACCACGGTCCCTACAAGACTCGAAATAAACATGGCAAGGACCAGGGAAAGGCCGATGCAGGACGATATGCCAAAGGCCGTAAGGGCATCGTAGGATTTTACCGCATAGATATAAAAACCAATGCCCAAGACGGCAATGCCTCCCAGGATCAGTCCATTGAAGAAACCGGCGCCCCCTTCCTTTCGGATGAGCCGCCATTTATCGCCTGGTTTCAGTTCTTCATCCATAAGGACACGGATGGTTACGGCAAGCGACTGGGTCCCAACGTTTCCCGACATATCAAGGATCATGGACTGAAAGGCCATGATAAGGGTCAACTTTGCCACGACGTTTTCGTATAGACTGACGACGCTTGAAACGACAAGACCCAAGCCAAGAAGCAGAATAAGCCAGGGCAGCCGTTTCTTGATGGACGTTTTGAGCGGTTCGTCCAGGTCTTCTTCAGCGGAGAGGCCGCCCAGTTTAGCATAGTCTTCGCCCATTTCATCATCAAGGAGCTGCGCTACGTCATTTGCGGTTACAACGCCAAGGATCCGATGGTCCGGCGATAGGACAGGAATGGAAGCTTCACTGTATTCTTCAATCAGCTGCAGGCAGTCGCTGATCTTTTCGCTGGCATAAACGTAAGGGTATCCTCGCACGATGATTTCGTTAAGGGGAGTATCCCGTCTTGCAATGATGAGGTCCTTGAGGGAAAAGGCCCCGGCAAATTGAGCACGGTCATTGAGGGCATAGATGACCGCAATTTCATCATGGTCAGCCGCTTCCCGCACAACTGTGCGCATGACGGAAGGAACATCAAGACCTTCCTCGACGGCAACAAAGTTCGTTGTCATCCGGGAAGCAATCGTATCTTCATCATAGGCGGCCAGGCGCGTCAGTTTTTGCCGTGTCGCCTCATCCAAATGCGCCACCCATGCTTCTTTTTGGGCACTTTGGGTTTCCTTCAGGAAATCGACGGCTTCGTCAGGCTCCATCTGGGTGAGGATGGCAGCTGCCCTTTCAGCTGGCAGAACCTCAAAAAGGGATTCCTTGTCATCGACATATTCCATCAAATCGGCAAGATAGGGAGCCGGCAAAAGACTTGCCAGGCGCTTCCATTCGGGCGAACTTAAAAGAGGGAGCACATCGGCTATATCGTGATCGTGGTAACTGTCAAGGGCGCGTTCCAAAAAGTAGGGATCCCTTTCCGTACGGATGAGCTTCAGGATATCCTGCACGCGATGCTGGTTCCTATTCTTTTTCATGATGTGACCTCCTTTTTGCCATAATGAAAAAGATGGGGTCTGTACAGTCCCATCCACAGGCTTATCATAGCGCAAAATCAGTAGATTTGCAATGTAAGGATGAATAAAGGAGCAAGAAGTTCACAGTTTATTTTTAAAATAGGGGAAAATAAGGTAAAATAAGTGGATTTGAAGAATAATAAGCTATTTTTAGAATCCAATCGATCTAGGAAACAAAAAGAAGCGTACCCGATTTTGGTCCATCCAGATTACGCAAAATCAGGTACGCTCGCTCCCAGTTTTATTCAACAAGCCTTGGATTCCTTACTTTCCCGATGCTTTTCCAAGGCAAGGGATCACTTTTTACTTTTAATCGGCGCAGCTTTTGTGACAAGCCTAAATCTAAACCGTGCCCCACCCCGCATGAGACCCAGCAGGAACCGTTCCTCCTCGCTCACCCGTCCCATGACGTTGACGCTGGGATCAGCAGGAAGGTCCGTAAGGGTAATCTCAACTTCACCAGCATAACGACCGGCAAGACGGTTATCGAGGGTCACTGTACCCTGCGGCAGATATTTCAAGGTAAAGGGCGGGATATCCATTTCTTTAAAGAGAGCACGGCTATTTTGGGCGCGCAGGACCTCTTCGGCCTCATCGGGCCGCAGCGTAAAGATACAGGCAGCAAGTTTTTCATGAAGGGCCGTGATTTTTTCCGTAACCAGCGTAAGGGTAAGGACGTCATCCAATTGGGCCAGGGCGTCCAGTTCGTCTTCCGTTGCTCCGTCGTCCCCAATATAAAAGGCGTCAGTTCCAAGGAGCCTCAGATGCTGCAGGGCCAGGAAAAAATCCAGGGTCCGATGTATTTCAAGCGTGGGGAGTCCCTTAAAAAGCGGACCGCGGCAGGCGCCAAAGCTCCGCACAAAGGCGCCGACTTTGATGCCATAATGGTGACAGAGGGCATTTTGCCGCAGGAAAAAGGCTTCTGATAGGCCCGTATGGGGCCGGGGATAAAAGTTATGGAGCGCTTCGACGCATCCTACGTCAACACCGGCTTTCTCAAGGGAAAGAAGAAATCCTTCCGTCACGGTCGACGCGTTAAGGACGATGGTCTTTTGCGGATAGCGCGTCTGCAGCTCTTTTATGCGCTCCGACGTAAAGCCGTCATCAAGGCGCAGATGGGTCAAGGCCTCCGGAATGGGACGACCTGGCACAAGGTCGCCGACGACGTTCAGGTCATAGCACCGAGCCGCTTCAAAAAGGGCGTCGATATCCTTTTGAAAGGCCGCCTCATTGGTCTCAGGGATATGAAAGGATAAAAAGAGGCGGGTCATGCCTTTTTGGGCCGCCTGTTCCACCCGTCCAACGAGTTCCTCCCGCGTCATGCCAAGACCGGGATAAAGGGAAATGCCTTTTTCCATCATGCGCCTCCTTTCGCGTCCTGCGGGTCATCAAAACCCAGGATCCACGCGGCAGCAAACCCGCCTACATAAGCGGCAAGAAGGCCTGCGAGGTACATCAAGGGATGGGTCGTACTGGGCAGAAGGGGGAGACCTGAAATACCCATGGAAAGGGCCCCTACATGAAAGGCCGCTTCCACAGCGCCGCCCAAGGCTCCGCCAATGCAGGCCCCGATAAAGGGCCGGCCCAAAGGAAGGGTCACACCGTAAATAAGAGGCTCGCCGACGCCCATGACGCCGACAAAAAGGGACGACGCCACAATCTTTTTAAGGCGTGGGTTCCTTGTTTTCACATAGACTGCAAGAGCAGCTCCCACCTGCCCGGCGCCCGCCATGGCAAGGATGGGAAGAAGGATCGTATAGCCAAATTGGCTGATGAGCTCGGCGTGGATGGGTGTGAGGCCCTGATGGACGCCCATCATGACAAGGGGCAGAAAGAAGCCGCCCAAAAGAAAGCCCGTCACGGCGCCGCCCCGCTCCACCGCTTCCGTGGCGCCTCGGCCAATGGTTTCTGCTAAAAAGCCGCCCACTGGCTGCAGAACGTAGAGCGCCAAAAGAGACATAACAAGGATGACAAGGGTAGGCGTCACAAAAAGGTCAAAGGCAGGCGGCACGATTTTCCTCAGTTGCTTTTCCCCGTAGGCCGCAAGGAGGGTAACGAGGAGGACGGCAAAGACGCCGCCCCGGCCTGGCGTCAAGGGCATGCCGTAAAGGGTGAGGTCGGCAAGGCCGGGATGGGAAATGAGGGCTCCCAAGATGCCGCCAATAACGGGCGAACCGCCAAAGACCTTGGCCGCGTTCCAACCGACGAGGATATTCATGGACTGGAAGATGGCGCTTCCCGCTAGAAGCAGAATGCGCAGGGGCGCCAGGGCAAGAAGAGCGGGGTCGTAGAATTTCACGATGCCCAAAAGGCCCGTCAAAAAACCGCAGCCCACAAAGCCCGGAATAAGGGGCATGAAGATGGACGCCACTTTGCGCAGAAAGGCTTTTGCCGGCGTGGCGTTTTTTTGCCGAATGGCTTCATGGAGGGCTTTGCCGTCCCCCACCTCCCCTTGGACGCCAAAAAGGCCGGCTGGCTCTTTGGGCATCTCCTTGGAGTCATTCGGCGTGGGTGCTTCGTTTCCGTCAAGAAGGGCCGCAAAGGCATCAGCCACGCGGATCACCTTTCCCGGGCCTAGGACAATCTGCAGCTCGTCACCGTTTTGGTTGACGCCGAGGACGCCAGGAATGGCCTTTAGCTCAGCAAGGTCCGCGTCCTTTACGAGGTGCAGGCGCAGACGCGTCATGCAGTGCGTCACTGTTTCAATATTGTCCTTGGGGCCCACGATGGCGTAGATCTTTTGGGCAATCTCTTTTTCACGAGTCATGGCTGGCCTCCCATCGCTCTACAGCAAGGCGTGCACGGCCGTCTGACTCCCTAAGGGCCTTTTCCGCCGCGGCCCGGTCCATGCCGGTCACGGTCATGACGATGCGCGTCGCCCGTTCCTTTAGTTTCTCATTGGTCGCCTTTACGTCAATCATGAGGTTGCCCCGCACTTTGCCAAGACGGATCATGGTGCCCGTCGAGAGCATGTTGAGGATCATCTTCGTTACGGTCCCGGCCTTCATGCGCGTCGACCCCGTCACGACTTCCGGACCGGGAAGGCAGATGAGCATAAGATCTGCAGTGCAAGCGATATCAGGTTCCTTGGAGCAGGCAACACCAATGACAAAAGCGCCGCGGCGCCGGGCTTCTTCCATGCCGCCAAGGACGTAGGGCGTGCGGCCTGACGCGGTAATCCCGACCAAGACGTCCTTTGCCGAAAGATCATGGGAAATAATATCGTCTGCCCCTTTTTCCAGAGAGTCTTCCGCCCCTTCACGGGCCCGGAAAATGGCTTCCTTGCCGCCGGCAATGAGCCCTTGGACAAGGTCCGGATCTGTGCTGTAGGTGGGGGGACATTCCACGGCGTCGAGAATGCCGAGCCGTCCTGACGTCCCACTTCCCATATAAAAGAGCCGGCCGCCTGTTTTGAGCCGGGCCGCAATCACATCAACAGCCCGGGCAATATCCGGCAGGATGGCCTTAACGGCAAGGGCCGTCTTTTGGTCTTCATCATTCATGACACGCATCATGGACAGCGTATCGAGTTTGTCAATCCGGCTGGAAGCAGGATTACGGGCTTCAGTCGAAAGTTTTTCTAAATTCAGCATAAGTTCCAACCTCTTTCAGGGGTATAATTAAGAGGAAATCAATAAGCCATTGGGCAGATTGCAAAGGAGTATTGCTATGCAAGCCATCATCAACAGCAAACTTATTTTACCACACACCGTCCTTACAGGACAGACGCTCCTTTTTGGAACCCATATCTACGATATTCTCCCGGCAGGCAGCCCCTTACCGGAGGGTACGGAAAGCATCGACGCCAAGGGGGCCTATCTCTCGCCTGGCTTCATCAATATGCATATCCATGGCTGCGGCGGGGCCGATACAATGGATGGGACCCGGACCTCCATGGAAATCCTCTGCCGGAAACTTCCAAAATGCGGCGTTACGGCATTTTTACCGACGACAATGACAAGGGTATGGCCCATCGTTCAAAAGGCGCTCAGAAACGTTCGTAAGGCTATGGAAGTCCCCTGCCCCGGCAGCCGTGTCCTGGGGGCCTATTTGGAAGGGCCCTTCATTTCCGGCAGTTACCGGGGATCGCAAAAAGCCGAGGAAATCCAAGCGGCCAATATGGAGCGGATCCGCCCTTACTGCGACGTCATCAAAGTCCTTGTCATCGCCCCGGAAACACTGTCTTCCATGGCGTTTATCCATTCATGCTGCAAAAAGGGCATCATCGTTTCCCTTGGTCATTCCGGTGCAACCTATGAAGAAGCCAGCCGGGCCATCAAGGCAGGGGCCAGCCACATCACCCATACCTTCAACGCCATGAGTCCCCTTCATCACCGTAAACCCGGCATGGTCGGCGCGGCCCTGACGCTTCCGGTGACAACGGAGATCATCTCGGATGGGCTGCACATCCACGATGCGGTCCTGCGCCTGTTGGTAAAAGTCAAGGGGCCGGACCAGATTGTCATTGTGACCGATTCCATGCGGGCTGCCATGGAAGGCGACGGCATCAGTGAACTCGGCGGGCAGACAGTCTATGTCCGCGGCGGAAGGGCGCTTCTCGCGGACGGGACCATTGCGGCAAGCGTCGACACCATGGAACACAGTCTCCATCATTTCCTGAAGGCTACGGGCCTACCCCTCGCCGATGTCATCCGCATGGCAACGGTCAATCCCGCCAAGGAGCTGGGCGTCTATGAGACAATGGGCTCCCTTGAAAAAGGCAAACTGGCTGACATGACCATCTTTGACGAGAAGTTTGACGTGAAGATGACCTTTGTGGGTGGGGAAAGGGTGTATCAGAAAAAAGGATGAGACCGCTAGGTTTCCAACTTTTTGACTAGGCGCCAAACCGCGCCGAGTCTCTACCACGATATGCCTCCATTGCTTGATTCCTTTTTTATGGATGCAATGGAGGGATGTAGTGCTGGAGAATCGGAGCGATTTTTGCTCCAAAGTATAAGAGGGGAGTGAAATCGGAAAGCCGAAGAACATGTGTAAGGGCGGATGGATTCGGTCCCCACCCTTTGAAGAAGGGACGGTTTGGGACCGCGCCTCATCATTGCCTTCGTATGCCATGAAAGGCCAAACGCACGGTTCTCCTCACGATTGATATTCCCTTCCGAAAACAGGCCGCCCGTCCTCTTTAGAGGCAGGCGGCCCGTTTTATTTTTCTTTGCCTTGATCAAATTTTTTGCTGTACAAAAGTGGGCGTGATTTCAAGTACGCGGGTCAGGAAATCATATTTTTCCTTCATGCGGTCATAGTCAGGTCCTTCCGATAGGAAGCGGGCCGTGCCTTCAAGATAGAATCCCGTTCCCTGATAGTCTTTGTACCCTTTGACTTCCTTGGAGCCAAGAGACATCTTGATTTTCCCTACTCGATTGACATTTCTTTCCGTGACACGGAACCCATAAGCAGGAATCAGGATCCGTTCATCTTCCGTAATGACCAGATAGGAATTCCAGGTATTGGCAAAATGGGGTTCTTCTGTATCTCCCCAGGAAATGACCGTTACGACTCCTTCATGGTTTAGTACGTCGAAAAATTTTTTAGGCAGCATGATTGCGTCCTCCTTTTTATTATGGATAGATTAACTCCGTGATTAAAGTATATCATCTCTATAAACATTGAGTCAATTATATTTTTCTAAAATATTACAGATATATTATATCTGTAATATTGACGAAATCCCCTCTTGTGACGTACCATATGAAAAGGACCCCGGTTAGGGGCTAGCGAAAAGAAACATCCCTTTGGGAGGGAGGACAACTCACTATGTCAATTTCTGTCGGCGTTGAATATGCGCTCCACTGTTTGATCTATTTAGCCATTCCCACGACGTCCCGGTCCATCGGCATCAAGGAGATGGCTGCATTCCAAGGCATTTCAGAGACGTATCTGTCAAAGATCTTCATGAAGCTTAGGAAAAAAGGACTTGTATCTGCGGTTCCCGGTGTCAAGGGAGGCTATCGCCTTTCCAGGGAAGCTGATGAGATTACGTTTTGGGATGTCGTGGAGGCCATCGAGGGGCCCCATTATCGGTTTCAATGTGCCGAAATCAGGCAGCATATGGCCATTGTAGATCCGCACGAATTGCCGCCTTCCTTTTCGGAATGTCCCTGCCTGATCAGTGAGGTCATGAAAGGGGCCGAAGACCAATATCGCACCTATCTCAAGGGAAGGACGATTGGCTGGTTATATCGGATGGTCAAGGACAAACTGGACGGACCTTACTGGAAGGCCATCGAATCCTGGGCTGCCCGCTAAGAACCGGTTGCCGTCCTGTTAAAAGGTAAAAAACAACCCCTGCAGCTTTATGGCTGCAGGGGTTGTTTTTTATGCCTTGAGACCCAATCAGATGAGTTCCAGAATGGCCATATCAGCAGCATCGCCGCGGCGAGGGCTGGTCTTGTAGATGCGGGTGTAACCGCCATTGCGTTCCTTGTATTTCGGGGCAATGACTTCGAAGAGTTTCTTCGTGGCTTCTTCATCTACGAGGAAGGCCAGAACTTTACGGCGGCTAGCCAGATCATCGGTTTTGGCCGTCGTAATGAGTTTTTCTGCCAGACCGCTGATTTCCTTGGCTTTGGTTTCAGTGGTCTCAATTCTCTCGTTTTTGAAGAAGGCGGTCAGGACGCTACGGAACAGCGCTTTCCGGTTGCTGGAGCTGCGGCCCAATTTTCTGTATGCCATGTTTCGTCTTCCTCCTATTATTCTTCGTCGGAGCTGCGCAGGTGAAGGCCCAGTTCCTCAATCTTATTCTTGACTTCTTCCAAGGATTTGCTTCCGAGGTTACGGACGCAAATGAGCTCGTCTTCCGTCTTGTTGATGATATCCTCTACCGTGTTGATGCCGGCCCGTCTGAGGCAATTGTTGGAACGGACGGTGAGGTCCAGATCGTCAATGGACATCTGGAGCACGGACGATTTCGTTCCTTCCTCATCGGGTTTGCCACTTTCTTCGCTCCCCTGGATTTTGGGAACATTGGTGGTCTTGAAGAGGGCCAGGTAGTTGATCAGGATTTCAGCAGCACTCGTCACGGCTTCATCCGGTCCCAAGCTGCCGTCGGTCCAAACTTCCAGGGTCAGGCGGTCATAGTTGGTGACGTTGCCGACACGAGTATCGGTGACACCAAACTTGACGCGCGTGATCGGAGAATAGATGGAGTCGACAGGAATGAATCCAATGGGCTGATCCTTGGATTTGTTCTTATCAGCTGAGACGTAGCCGCGTCCGATATCGACATAGATTTCCATATTCAGGTTGGCGTTCTTGTCGAGGGTTGCAATGTGCAGCTCCGGATTCAGAACTTCCGTATCCTGGTCGGTAATGATGTCGGCACCGGTCACTTCACCTTCGCCGGACTTCTTGATATAGAAAGTCTTGGGTTCATAGGTGCCCTGGTCATCCAGGTTCACCTTGAAGCACAAGGCTTTGATATTTAAAACGATATCTGCGACGTCTTCCCGTACCCCCTCGATGGTGGAGAACTCATGGAGCACACCATCGATCTTGATTCCCGTGACGGCCATGCCGGACAGGGAGGACAGGAGCACACGACGCAGGCTGTTGCCTAAGGTAATACCGTATCCACGTTCCAAAGGTTCCCAGACAAACTTTCCGTATCGTCCATCAGGGGAAATTTCGTCGATAACAAGGCTCGGTTTTTCAATTTCCTTCATGCGGAAGCCTCCTTTTGCGCATTACCACAATACGCAGTATCTATTGTGGAGAACAGTATAAGATTACTTGGAGTACAGTTCGATGATGAGCTGTTCTTCGATAGGAACATCGATTTCATCACGAACAGGCAGACGGTCAACCTTTCCGCTGAGGTTCTGTCCGTCCACAGAGATCCAAGCAGGAACAGCGCTCTTGCCGAGGGTTTCTGCCATACCTTTGAAGTAAGCGGAGCTGCGGCTTCCTTCCATAACGGAAACAACATCACCGGCTTTGACGAGCGCAGAGGGGATGTCCAGGCGCTTGCCGTTTACGGCAATGTGACCATGGGTAACGAGCTGACGAGCCTGACGGCGCGTACGAGCAAGCCCCAGACGGTACACAACGTTGTCCAGTCTGCGTTCCAGAAGGATCAGCAGGTTGGTACCAGCGATGCCTTCCATTTTCTTTGCTTTTTCATAGTAGCCGCGGAACTGTTTTTCCAGAACGCCATAGATGAACTTGGCTTTCTGTTTTTCAGCCAGCTGCATACCGTATTCGCTCTTCTTCTTGAACTGCCGTTTCGGCTGACGGTGAGATTCCTTCATCACACCGACGAAAGCCGGAGACATGCCCAAGGATCTGCATCTTTTCAGAACAGGAGTCTTATCAATAGCCATCTAACACTTCACCTCCATTATACTCTTCTGCGTTTAGGCGGACGGCAGCCGTTATGCGGGATCGGAGTTACGTCCTTGATGGATTCAACTTCGAGACCTGCGGCCTGCAGTGCACGGATTGCGGCTTCACGGCCAGCACCCGGGCCCTTGACGAAGACTTCGATTCTCTTCAGGCCATGTTCCATAGCGGCTTTGGCAGCCGTTTCAGCAGCCATCTGAGCTGCGAAGGGAGTGCTCTTACGGGAACCGCGGAAGCCCATGCCGCCTGCGGATGCCCAGCTGAGGACTGCACCGGTCGTATCGGAAATCGTTACGATGGTGTTATTAAAGGTGGAACGAATATGTGCCACACCAGCTTCAATGTTTTTGCTTACTTTCCGTTTGTTACGGACAACTTTCTTACCAGCCACTCGTCTGATCCCTCCTTACGATTATTTCTTCTTGCCGCCAACGTTCTTGGGGCCTTTGCGAGTACGGGCGTTGTTCTTGGTGTTCTGACCACGAACAGGCAGACCTGCTCTGTGGCGACGGCCACGATAGCAGCCAATTTCCACCAGACGCTTGATGTTCAGGGATTCCTCACGGCGGAGGTCACCTTCTACTTTATATTCGTGATCCAGGAGCTCACGAAGCTTTGCGATTTCAGCTTCCGTCAGGTCACGGACACGGGTATCCGGGTTGATCCCAGTCTTTTCCAGGATTTCGCGGGAAAGGGTCAGGCCAATACCGTAAATATACGGCAGAGCATATTCAACACGCTTATCTCTCGGCAAATCTACACCGGCGATACGAGCCATTATTCAAAGCACCTCCTTCTTAACCTTGTCTTTGTTTATGTTTCGGGTTTTCGCAAATGACCATAACGCGGCCTTTGCGCTTAATGATCTTGCATTTTTCGCAAATGCGTTTTACAGACGGTCTAACTTTCATTGTTGCTGAACCTCCTCTTGCCAATCCTCTTATTTAAACCGATAAGTAATCCGGCCCCGGTTGAGGTCATAAGGCGTCAGTTCGACGGTAACCTTATCGCCAGGGAGGATCTTAATAAAGTTCATACGTATTTTGCCAGAAATGTGGGCAAGGATTTCGTGGTCATTTTCCAGTTTGACCCGGAACATGGCATTAGGCAGGGATTCAAGGACCGTACCTTCTACTTCAATAGCATCTTGTTTCGACACAATCCTGCCTCCTTACTTACCCTTTACAGCCTTGACAACGTCAGCATAGACCTTGTCAATGGGCTGGGTGCCATCGATTTCCTTGTACACGCCGGCAGCTTTGTAATACGCAATCAGAGGAGCTGTTTGGCTATGATACGCTTCCAAACGTTTCTTTACAGTCGTTTCCTTGTCATCATCCCGCTGGTAGAGGGATCCGCCGCATTTGTCACAGACATTTTCCTTTTTGGGGGGATTGAAGGTGACATGGAAGGTTGCGCCACAGGCCTTGCAGATGCGGCGGCCCGTTACGCGGCTGACAAGGTCGGCGTCGGGAACAGCAATGTTCACAGCGGCGTCAAGCTCGATCTTGAGGTCCTTCAGGATGTCATCAAGAGCAGCAGCCTGTTCCTTCGTGCGTGGGAATCCATCCAGGATGAATCCTTTGACACAGTCCGGCTGGCTCAGGCGTTCCCGTACGATTCCAATGGTGACTTCGTCGGGCACCAGTCCGCCGGCGTCCATATATTTCTTGGCTTCCTTGCCCAGTTCCGTTCCATTTTTCACAGCCGCACGGAACATATCTCCCGTGGAAATATGGGGAATTGGGAAGTCGGCAACTAATTTTTCTGCTTGGGTTCCCTTGCCTGCGCCGGGAGGTCCCATTAAAAGAATATGCATATTTTCTCTCCTATTTCATGAAGCCTTGGTAATGACGCATCAGTACCATGGATTCAACCTGCTTCATCGTATCGAGGGCAACACCAACAACGATGAGGAGTGCCGTACCGCCAAAGTAGATGCCGGAGATTCCCGTCAGCCACACGATGATGTTTGGCATCACCGCAATGAAGGCGAGGAATACGGCCCCTGCCAAGGTAATCCTGTTCATGATCTTATCAAGGTAAGCAATGGTCGGCTTGCCAGGACGAAGGCCCGGGATGAACCCGCCATACTTCTTGATGTTGTCGCACATCTCAGGGATGTTGAGGCTTACTGCCGTATAGAAGTAAGTAAAGAACAGGATGAGCAGTACGTACAGTGTTGTCTGCAGCGGAGTGCCCCATTGGAGATAGCTGGCTACCTTCTGCACCCAGGGAACCTGGATGAACTGGGCAATCGTTACAGGAAACATCAATACGGAAGAGGCGAAGATGATAGGCATGACACCGGCTTGGTTGACCTTAAGCGGAATATAGGTCGTATGGCCACCGTACATCTTGCGCCCAACAACGCGCTTGGCGTACTGGACGGGAATCTTGCGGTAAGCGACGGTGATCGCTACGACAAACATCACCATGAGTACGGCCAGGACGGCGAAAATCAGGAGATTGAAGATGTTGATGGTTCCGGCTTGTAAGTACCGGTACATAACGGCCATTCCACTCGGAAGCCTTGAAATGATACCAGCGAAAATGATCAGCGAGATCCCGTTTCCGATCCCTCGCGCCGTAATTTGCTCACCGATCCACATGAGGAGAATCGTACCTGCCGTCAGAGAGACGACAATGGTGAGGTAGGAGAAGAAAGTCGGGTTATTGACGGCAACGCGGAGGCCATAGGCCATGCCGATTGCCTGGATCACACCAAGAACAACGGCTGCGTAGCGGTTGATCTTGTTGATCTTTTTGGCGCCCTCCGCTCCTTCCTTGGACCATTCTTCCAAGGTCGGGATGACCACGGTCAAAAGCTGAGTGATGATCGACGCATTGATATAAGGAGTAATGCTCATAGCAAATATTGAAAATTTGCTGAGTGCGCCGCCGGAGAACAAGTCGAGCAGCCCGAACAGGTTCCCGTTATTGAAAAGCTGTTCGATCATGGCTGCGTTGACCCCCGGAACGGGGATTTGCGTTCCAGCCCTGAATACTATGAACATCGCAAGTGTAAAAGACAACTTCTTTCGGAGTTCTGTAGCCTGCATCAGGTTATCAAGGGCTGAAGCCAATTAGATCACCTCTACTTTACCGCCGGCAGCAACGATCTTTTCCTCTGCGGTCTTGCTGAAGCCACAAGCCTTGACGGTGAGCTTCTTCGTAAGTTCGCCGTTACCGAGGATGCGGATACCGTCGCGGACGTTCTTGACGATACCTTCTTCGATAAGGGATACAGGATCGACCACTGCGCCGTCGTCAAAGCGATTCAGTTCCTCGACATTTACAACGGTGTAATGAGCGCCGAATTTATTGTAGAAACCGCGTTTCGGCAGACGCAGGTATAACGGCTTCTGGCCACCTTCGAATCCAGGACGCTTTACCCCGCCACTACGGGATTTCTGACCTTTTTGGCCTTTACCGGATGTCTTGCCCAGTCCGGAACCAAGACCACGGCCAACACGGACGCGGGATTTCTTGGAGCCAGGAGCGGGTGCTAATTCATGCAGATACATCGCAAGCCCTCCTTAAGCCTTGACTTCTTCGACTTCAACAAGATGTGCAACCTTGTGGAGCATACCACGGAGGGAAGCACTATCTTCTTTTACAACACTGGTACGGATCTTACCCAAGCCCAGGGCCTTAACGGTTGCGCGCTGGTCTTTCGGATAACCAATCAAGCTACGGGTAAGCGTGATTTTAACTTGTGCCATCTCGCTGTCCTCCTTAGCCTAACAATTCTTCTACAGTCTTACCGCGCAGGGCAGCAACATCTGCAGCATTTTTCAGGAGCTTCAGGCCTTCCAGCGTTGCGCGAACAACGTTGTTCGGGTTGGAAGTTCCCTGGGATTTGGTGAGGATGTCTTTGACACCAGCCAGTTCCAGGACGGCACGGACCGGGCCGCCGGCGATAACACCGGTACCAGGGGCAGCCGGTTTCAGAAGGACGCGGCCAGCACCAAAGATGCCGATGATTTCATGAGGAATGGTGGAGCCCTTCATCGGAACCGTGATGAGGTTCTTCTTGGCATCTTCCACACCCTTACGGATGGCTTCAGGCACTTCGGCAGCTTTGCCCATGCCCATGCCAACTTTGCCATTTTCGTCGCCGACAACAACCAAAGCAGAGAAGGAGAAACGACGTCCGCCTTTGACGACTTTAGCTACGCGGTTAATGAAGACGACTCTTTCTTTGAAGCCGTCATCTTGTTTTTCAAAATTAGCCACTTAAATGTCCTCCCTCTGTTAAAATTCCAGGCCAGCTTCGCGAGCAGCTTCTGCAAGAGCAGCTACGCGGCCATGGTACAGGTAACCACCACGGTCAAACACAACGGTCTTGATCCCTTTTTCAAGGGCTTTCTTGGCGATTTCAGCACCAACAACCTTGGCTGCTTCGGTGTTGCCGCCGTAGTTTTCTTTGTTGGCCTTTTCAACCGTGGAAGCAGCGACGAGGGTTTCGCCGGTTTCATCGTTGATGATCTGAGCATAGATGTTGCTCAGGGAGCGATATACGTTAAAACGGGGTCTTTCAGCAGTACCCACAATATTTCTGCGCATGCGCACGTGACGTTTCTGACGTGCAGCGTTCTTATCTTTCTTGTTCAGCAAGAGATTCACTCCTTCCTTCTAGAAATTACTTCTTGCCTTTGGCGCCCGCTTTACCAACCTTGCGGATGATATGTTCGCCAACGTAACGGATCCCTTTGCCTTTATAAGGTTCAGGAGCACGCAGGCTGCGGATTTCAGCGGCAACAGCACCCACTTTTTCCTTGTCGATACCGGATACGACGATCTGGCTCGGACCAGGAACATCAAAGGTGATGCCTTCGGGCGGTTCCATGACGCAGGGATGGGAGAAGCCGAGCGTAAAGCTGATGGCCTTGCCCTGTTTAGCAGCACGGTAACCAACACCCTGAATTTCCAGGCTCTTGGAATAGCCTTCCGTAACACCGATGATCATGTTGTTGATCAAGGTACGGGACAGGCCGTGGAGAGAGCGATGGGTCTTATCATCGCTGGGGCGGGTCACGGTGATGACGCCGTCTTTGAGTTCCACGCTAATTTCTTTGTTGATCTGGCGGGAAAGTTCGCCTTTCGGTCCCTTGACGGTGACCAGATTATCGTTCACGGTTACCGTAACCTTATCAGGGACGGTAATCGGATTCTTACCAATTCTTGACACTTATAAGCACCTCCGGTCCTAGGATGATCTTACCAAACGTAAGCGATGACTTCGCCGCCAAGTCCAGCCTTGCGGGCAGCCTTGTCAGTCATCATGCCCTTGCTGGTGGAGATAACAGCGATCCCCAGGCCACCCAGTACGCGAGGCAGCTGGTCTTTCTGGGAGTAAACCCGGAGGCCGGGTTTGGAGATACGTTTAATGCCGGAAATAACATGTTCCTTGTTCGGACCATATTTCAGAAGTACGCGGATCACATCTTGATGCTTTCCGGGAACGACTTCGAAATCTTTGATGAAACCTTCGTTCTTCAAAATCTCTGCAATGGCAGTCTTGATTTTGGAACAGGGGATTTCAACTTTATCGTGATGAACCGAGTTTGCATTACGGATGCGCGTAAGCATATCGGCAATCGGATCAGTCATAGTCATTTGCGAATATCCTCCTTCCTGAATTTGCGCTCTTACCAGCTTGCTTTTTTAACACCGGGGATAGCGCCTTCATAAGCGTATTTCCGGAAGCAGATACGGCAAATGCCGAACTTGCGCATGTAAGCGTGCGGTCTGCCACAAATCTTGCAGCGGTTATATTGACGAACCTTGAACTTAGGTTCCGCTTTCCATTTCTCAATCAATGCGGTCTTTGCCACGGTTTTACTCCTCCTTACGCACTGAACGGCATACCGAGCAGTCTCAAGAGCTCTCTGCCTTCTTCGTCACTCTTAGCCGTCGTAACGATGATTACGTCCATGCCGCGGACTTTATCAACCTTATCATAGTCGATTTCCGGGAAAATCAGCTGTTCCTTGAGGCCGATGGAGTAGTTGCCACGACCGTCAAAGGACTGGGGATTGACACCACGGAAGTCACGGACACGAGGAAGAGCGATGTTCATGAATTTATCAAGGAATTCATACATGCGGCTGCCGCGGAGCGTAACCTTGACACCAATGGGCATGCCTTCACGCAGTTTGAAAGCAGCGATGGATTTCTTGGCTTTCGTGATGAGGGGTTTCTGGCCGGAAATAACAGTCAGGTCCTCAACTGCGGAATCAATGGCTTTGCTGTTGGTGACAGCATCGCCGCAGCCAATGTTGATGACAACTTTTTCCAGTTTCGGAAGTTCGTTGACATTCTTATAATTGAACTTTTCCATTAAGCCTTTGCAGACTTCGGAAGTGTATTTTTCTTGCAATCTGGTTGCCATTTGTTCTCCTCCTTCCCGTATTATTTATCGATGACTTCGCCGCATTTCTTGCAAGCTCTGGCGAATCCGTCACCAACAGCCACTTTCTTAATACGGGTCGGTTTCTTGCAAGCCGGGCAGACAATCATGACGTTGGAAGAAGAAATCGGGGATTCCTTTTCCACAATGCCGCCCTGCGGGTTTTTCTGGCTCGGTTTGCTGTGGCGCTTCACAACGCTGACGCCTTCAACGGTAACTTTGCCTTTTTTAGGGAAAGCAACTACAACTTTGCCTTCCTTGCCTTTATCTTTGCCGGCGAGTACCACAACGGTATCGCCTTTTCTTACGTGTAATTTGGTCATGTTCACGATACCTCCTTCTTAGAGTACTTCCGGGGCCAGGGAAATGATCTTCATGTAATCTTTTTCACGAAGTTCACGTGCAACTGGTCCAAAAATACGAGTGCCCACCGGGCTCTTGTCGTCTTTGATAACGACAGCTGCGTTTTCGTCGAAACGAATGTAGGAACCGTCAGCACGGCGAGTGCCTTTGACGGAACGGACGACAACGGCCTTTACGACTTGACCTTTTTGGACAACGCCACCGGGTGTTGCATCCTTAACAGCAGCTACAATCACATCGCCGATATTGGCGTATCTACGATAAGAACCGCCCAATACGCGGATACACATAATCTTCTTGGCACCGGTATTGTCGCCAACATTCAGCACCGTCTGTTGTTGAATCATGGTTTACCTCCCTTGCTGAGCAAGACTGCCCAGCAGTCTATCAGTCAATCTTATTTTGCGCGTTCAACGATTTCAACGACACGCCAGCACTTATCCTTGGACAAAGGACGGGTCTGCGCAATCTTAACGGTATCACCAACATGTGCATCGTTGTTTTCGTCATGAGCCTTCAATTTGATGGTATGCATTACGCCTTTTTTATAGAGGGGATGCTGAACCAGACGTTCGATGGCGACCACTACGGTCTTTTGCATCTTGTCGCTAACGACTTTGCCCGTACGCGTAACACGCATGTTTCTTTCTTCAGCCACGAAATGTTGCCTCCTTCGCTTAGGTATAACTCCAATCAGGAGTTAATCTCGCGTTCTCTCTGGATCGTTTTGATCTGGGCGATGGACTTCTTGACTTCACGGATCTTCATGGGGTTTTCCAGTTGTCCCGTCGCCATTTGAAAACGCAGGTTGAAAAGTTCGTCTTTCAAGCCGGCCAGCTTTGCATCGAGATCGCTGCCAGACATTTCTCTGATTTCTTTAGTTTTCATTAAGCTTCACCACCTACTCCATTTTCACGCGCGGTGACTTCGGCATCCAGCTGTTCCTTGCTAACAAAACGGGTCTTGATCGGCAGTTTGTTGCCAGCAAGACGCATCGCTTCGCGAGCAACTTCTTCCGTTACGCCAGCCATTTCGAACATCACGCGGCCCGGTTTGACAACGGCAACCCAGTATTCAGGGGAACCTTTACCACTACCCATACGGGAGCCAGCGGCTTTAGCGGTGACAGGTTTGTCCGGGAAAATCTGGATCCAGACTTGACCGCCACGTTTGATGTAACGGGTCATAGCAATACGGGCAGCCTCGATCTGACGGTTGGTGATCCAGGACGGTTCCAGGGCGACCAAACCATACTCGCCGTGTGCTACACGATTACCACGCATTGCGCGGCCCTTCATGCGTCCTCTATGTTGTTTACGATGCTGTACTCTCTTTGGTAATAACATTATTTCGCCCCTCCTTCTTGCCCTTCAGGAGCTTCTTTCTTAGCGGCTGCTTTCACAGTCGGGAGAACTTCACCTTTATAGATCCATACCTTGATGCCGATGCGGCCATAGGTGGTATGGGCTTCAGCAGTACCATAGTCAATGTTGGCACGCAGGGTGTGCAGGGGAATGCTACCGTCACGATAAGATTCGGTACGGGCAATTTCAGCACCGCCAAGACGGCCGGAGCAGGTGATCTTGATTCCTTTTGCACCCAAGCGCATGGTACGGCCTACGCACTGTTTCATGGCACGGCGGAAAGCGATACGGCGTTCCAGCTGGCCAGCTACGTTTTCAGCAACGAGGGTAGCGTCCATATCGGGGGATTTGACCTCGATGATGTTGATGTCCAGTTTGCTGTCAGTCAGTTTAGCAAGATCCTTCTTGAGGAGCTCAATATTGCTGCCCTGACGGCCAATGACAATACCCGGTTTAGCCGTGTAGATGGAAATACGCATCTTTTGTTCGGTTCTTTCGATGGCTACACGGGAAATGCCAGCCTGGAACTGTTTATCTTTAATGAATTCACGGATTTTGATATCTTCCAAAAGATATTTTTGATAGTCTTTGTCGGCGAACCACTTGGAATCCCAATCATCGATTACGCCAACCCTAAAACCATGTGGATTAACTTTCTGACCCACTATTCATTCCCTCCTTCTGACAGGATGATTATTTTTCGGATACAGCAACAGTCACGTGACTGGAGCGTTTCAGGATCTTGAATGCCTGTCCACGGGAGCGTGGATGAATTCTTTTCATGGTCGGACCCTGGTCCACAAATGCGCTGGACACTACCAGATTATCAACGTTCATGTCGAAATTATGTTCCGCATTGGCAACAGCCGAGCGAAGCACCTTCTCAATCACTTCAGAACCAACCTTAGGGGTGTACTTGAGGATTGCGAATGCTTCGTTCACGGACTTACCGCGGATGAGGTTGATCACAATGCGCAGTTTGCGCGGTGCGATGCGGATATATTTAGCAACAGCCTTAGCTTCTTCCATCGTATGGTTCCTCCTTCCCCTAATTATTTACCAGCGACAGCAGCCGCTTTATCACCATGGCCTCTGAAGAGGCGGGTCGGTGCAAATTCGCCGAGTTTATGGCCAACCATATCTTCCGTAATGTAGACGGGAACATGTTTGCGGCCGTCATGAACAGCAATGGTATGCCCCAGGAATTCAGGGAGAATCGTAGAGCTGCGGCTCCAAGTCTTGACGACTTTCTTTTCCCCTGCAGCATTCAGGGCATCAATTTTCTTTTTCAGGCTTTCCTGGACGTACGGTCCTTTTTTTACAGATCTGGACACGGGTTATGCCTCCTTTCCCAGTACTTGGTTATTTCGTTCTGCGTTTCAGGATCAGTTTGCTGGAAGCTTTCTTGTTCTTCCGGGTACGAGTACCAAAAGCACTCTTGCCCCAAGGAGTAACAGGACGCTTACGACCAACAGGGGAGTGACCTTCACCACCGCCATGCGGATGGTCGTTCGGGTTCATCGCAACACCGCGGTTAGCAGGACGGACACCAAGCCAACGGGAACGGCCGGCTTTACCAAGGGTCAGGTTTTCGTGATCCAGGTTGCCGATTTCGCCGATGGTTGCACGGCAGTTGATGTGGACCTGACGGAGCTCACCAGAGGGGAGACGGAGCAGGGCATAGCTGCCTTCCTTAGCCATGAGCTGGATACCAGCGCCAGCAGAACGGCCAAGCTGACCACCTTTGCCGATTTTCATTTCGACGTTGTGGACCATGGTACCAAGGGGGATATTGAGGAGCGGCAGCGTGTTGCCGACCTTGATATCAGCTTCGGGACCGCTTACGACGACATCGCCGACCTTCAGGCCCTGAGGAGCCAGGATGTAGCGTTTTTCGCCGTCAGCATAGTTCAAAAGGGCAATGTTGGCAGAACGGTTAGGATCGTATTCGATCGTAGCCACTTTAGCCGGGATATTGTCCTTCGTACGTTTGAAATCGATGATACGATATTGTCTCTTGTGGCCGCCGCCCTGATGACGGACCGTGGTCTTACCGGTGTAGTTGCGGCCGGCATGCTTGTTCAGTTTGACAACCAAAGGGCGATGGGGCTTATCCGTCGTAATCTCTTCAAAGGTGGACACAGTCATGCTGCGTCTAGAAGGAGAATACGGATTAAAGCTTTTAATAGCCATGTTTTGACCTCCTTAGACGAATTACATTCCTTCGAAGAGCGGAATCGTATTGCCACTAGCGAGCTTTACAATTGCTTTCTTGTAATCGGAACGCTTACCTTCAAATCTGCCCATACGTTTTTTCTTGCCTTCAACGCGGACAGTGTTGACGTTAACAACCTTGACATTGAAGATGGCTTCAATGGCTTGGCGGATTTCTGTCTTGTTAGCTCCCATAGCTACCTGGAAAGTATATTTGTTGTCCTTCATCATATCAGAAGTCTTTTCGGTAACGATAGGTCTAATGATGATGTCGCGAGGATTAGCAGCCATTATGCGAGCACCTCCTCAATTCTAGCTACGGCATCTTTGGCCAGCAGTACTTTTTCTGCATTCAGGATGTCGAAAACATTCAGGCAGTCGTTGCTGAGTGCCTTGACTTTCTCAATGTTGCGGGAAGAAAGTTCAACGTTTTCGTTTTCACCGTCCGTGATGATCAGGGCTTTCTTATTAGAAGCTTCGAAGCCTTTGAGCATTTCAACGGTGTTCTTGGTTTTGTTATCGGCAAAGGAAAGACCATCAACGATAACAAGGGAGCCATCGGCAACCTTGGAGCTCAGTGCGCAGCGGATAGCAAGGCGACGGGCTTTACGGGGCATATCGATAGCATGGCTGCGGGGGCTCGGTCCAAAGATGGTACCGCCGCCGACCCACAGAGGGGAACGAACGGAACCGGCACGGGCACGGCCAGTACCTTTCTGTTTCCAAGGCTTTCTGCCGCCACCACGGACCATACCGCGGGTTTTGGTAGCATGGGTGCCTTGACGTTCATTGGCTTGCTGCATAACAACAGCCTGGTGGACAACGGCTTCGTTGAATTCTACGCCAAAGACGTAATCCATCAATTCTATTTCTTCACCGGTCTTTTTACCGGTCAGATCGTAAATTGCAACTTTCGGCATTGTAACGCCCTCCTTTCGAATTATTTCTTGTCAGCTTTTTTGACAACGGGGCGAACCGTGTCTCTAAGCATCAGGAAGGTACCAGCGGCACCAGGAACAGAACCCTTGACCATGATGAGGTTGCGTTCTGCATCCACTTTGGCAATCGTCAGTCTTTGAACGGTCGCACTCTGACCACCCAGGCGGCCAGGAAGCTTCTTGCCTTTGATTACACGTCCGCCAGGACCGGAATGCATCGGACCGTTGGAGCCCGGTTCACGGTGGCTCTTGGAACCGTGTTTCATAGGACCACGAGCGAAGTTGTGGCGTTCAATCGTACCAGCGAAGCCCTTACCGCGGGAAACGCCGATGGCGTCAACGAGATCACCAGCTGCAAAGATGTCAGCTGCAATCTTATCGCCGACTTTATATTCAGAAGCTTCAGCAAGACGGAATTCCCGTACGAATTTGACAGGAGCGACACCAGCCTTGTCGAAGAAACCCTTCATGGGTTTATTAACGTGTTTTTCTTTGATATCACCAAATCCGAGCTGAATGGCGTTATAGCCGTCCGTCTCTTCCGTCTTGTTGGCAAGCACCACGCAGGGACCTGCTTCAACAACGGTTACAGGGACGAGCGTACCGTCAGCTTCGAAAATCTGGGTCATGCCTAATTTTTTACCTAAGATTCCTCTAGCCATCATCGCACCTCCTTACGCTTTGATCTCAATATCTACACCAGCAGGAAGATCCAAGCGGGTCAGTGCGTCGATCGTCTTAGGTGTCGGTTCCAGGATATCAACGAGTCTCTTGTGGGTTCTCATTTCGAACTGTTCACGGGAGTCCTTGTTGACATGAGGGGAACGCAGGATCGTGTAGATGTTCTTTTCCGTAGGAAGCGGAATCGGACCAGAAACCTGTGCACCGGTACGTTTTGCCGTTTCCACAATCTTGGAAGCGCTCAGGTCCAGTGCTTTGTAGTCATACGCTTTCAGGCGTATACGGATTTTTTGAGTCTTTGCCATTGTGCTTAATTCCTCCAATCGCCACGTTTCAATGAACGGACATACTCAGCAAAAGTTCCCTTCCTGACCTCTCGGGCGGAAGCCATCTCTTGCCTCATCGCGGGCCCATAATAACATAAAGAAGTGAGGGGCTTTTGTCAAGCCCCTCGCTTGGGCTTTAAAGATTATTTCGAAGATTATTCTTCGATTTCGGTAACAACACCAGCGCCAACGGTACGGCCGCCTTCGCG
>ERZ506905.126-NODE-126-length-45067-cov-50.8988_pt1 | contig 45067 bp, 40 predicted proteins | sample MGYA00513175_ERZ506905 | MGnify/ENA metagenome assembly ERZ506905
TGTCATGGATAAAAGGCTTTAACACGGAATAAAGCGCATTATACCCCCTGTGAGCCTCAACATACTCCCATTGGGGCATAAAAATATAATGAAGACTGAAAACATAATTGCTATAATTTGATGTCTTAACAGGAAAATACACTGCAAATTCACTAGCCAAGCGATAGCACTGAGCTGCCTGCTGAGCCATACCAAAATACTTATAGGCCTGTCCCAGCAGATTAAGAATAACTTCCTTTTCCCCAGGAGAAGCATGCCAAAAATCATTTTCTGGAGGAATCACCGGCTTATTTTCCTGCCAGCTTAATTGACAAATCTCCTCCAGTGCCCCTAGAGCCTGCAAATGTCTTTTGGCCTGCCAATACAATCTAGCCACCAAAAAGCCATGATAAGCCCCACCTGTAAATTCCTGCAACTGGGAAATAGCAGCAGGAATCTCCTGCTGACTATTGGTCTCCACTACTATAGCAGCATAAATCTCCGCCAATTCTCCACCAATAGCCTCATACTCAACACCACAGTCAGTCTGACTATAATATTCAGCCTGCAGCTGCTCATAGAGAGGTCTGGCCTTGGCATAATCCCCCACATCCATGCACTGCCGCAAGCTATTCATTTTCTTATCCAAATTCTGCCAATCCATTATTCCTCTATCCTATATACATATTACCAGTTATAGTTTTCTTTAAAAATTCTCATATTTTCATAATAAGAATCGTCCAAAGGCTTGCGTCCACAATCATGTATTACCCAAGGTTCCTGCTGATAAGGTATTACCACATTATACCCTGCATTAATAAATTCTCGACTTTGAGAAATATCGTAGAAATGCCAACCATGGAATAAATCTGCTCGCCATGGCAAATCATATTGGGTAGCCATAAATAACCCATCTATAGCTGCCACATGAACATAAGCACCTGGACCACCTGGAACCTCACCATAATAATTTCTTACCATTTCATTTTCAGATAACCGTGTGTAACATGTGCCAAATAAGGTCGATAATTCACTAATCCACCATGCTGGCTGATCTTGCCTAAGCTTTGCAGCACCTGCAACTCCTATCATCCCAACCTTGATATCAGACTGAAAAATATCTAATAGATTACTTATTAATCTTGGATTAATAACGAAAACATCCTGATGTAGATATATTTTATATTTAGCATTCGAGGCTTCCATAGCCTGCTGATAGCCTGCTGCCATAGATACAGCATGGCGAACACCTAAAATCTCTATTTTATAATCAGAAGGTATTTCTAGCTCCAATATTGCATTTTTAGCACCTTCATATTCAGCTTCATTATTAACATTACTAATAAAGCAGATACTATGATCATCAAGGACTTTATTTATGTTAAGCATAAAAATAACTCCTGATTAATTCTGCTTCAAAGCATAAAGCAAAGCGAAATCTACCACTGGCAACTTAGCAGCAAAGGACATAGCCTGCTCCTGCTCACCAGCAGACAAGCAGGTATAAGCAATATTTTTCAAGGTTGCTGCCTCCTTACTATCCAGTTCCAAGGCAGCGGATAGTAAATCAAAGGCAGACTGATAATCTCCCTGCTGATAGCATGCTCCAGCAAAAACATTAATCAGGCGTACCTTTTCCACCAAGGAAATTTCCTTAGCAGCAATCTTGGCCAAGGTATCAGATACATCTACCTTTTCGGCATCATTCTGCTGAACATTATCCGATTCTCCCACTATTGGCTGATTTTCCTCAACCTGCTGTACATCAGGTGTAATTTCTTCTTTCTCCTTAACAGACTCTGGGACAACAACCTCTCTGGTAATAATTGCCTCAGCTGGTTCCTGAACTTCATTAACTTCTTCTACAGTCTGTTCCTTATTCTTGGACAACAGCTGTCTCAAACGAGTCAATGCGGCCTGAGCCTTATCTTCACTAGAAGCTTCCTCCGTTTCAGTCTTTACCTCTTCCTGTACGTCTACCTGCTGAGGTTTGGCTTCTTCGATTTTCTTGCCTTTTAGGATCTGCTTCAACTTATTTACAGGGGAGTTAGCCTCCATGTCAGCCTGCTTCTTCTGTAAATATGCACTAATTTTAGGATGTTCAGACACCAGTTCATCATAACCATAGCTGATATTATTCATAAAATTATCAAATATTTCCTGATCCTGCTTGGACATTCCCTCTATGCCCTCCGTCAAAACTACCTCACACAGCTTGAAAGCATCCTCATTGCGTTCCTCAGTCATACACAGAGTTGCCAGCAACATCTTCACACCCACACTATTATAGCCATTATTTAAAGCATTATTTACCCATTTTTCGGCCCGCTCAAAATCTCCAGTGAAGAAATAGCACTGGGCTCCCCAATACATTATTTCTCCATCCATCTGCTTATTAGCTGCCATTTCAGCCATAACATCCATGGCAGCGGTATAATCCTCCGCCTCCATAAACTGCTGCATATCATGCTTCAAGCTGGTCAATACCTGCTTAGCCTGATTATTCCGCTTCTTCATTCTATTTTTATTAATTTTGTTCTTCAATCTAGCCATTCGAATACCTCCATTGCATTTATCCTCTGTAGGTTTTATCGTTGATTTTTCTTGATTTATTAAATTAGCCTGTGCCTGGTGAAATACCTGTAATCTCTCCTCCAACTGAGGTGCCATATGTCCTTCCACCAGCATAGAAGGCTCCATACCATGATAATCCTGCATCAGCTCCAAGGCCTTTTCCATAGCAGCTATGGCCTGCGCATATTCCCCAGTCTGATATAAACACTCACTGTATTCCGCCCAAAAATCCGGTACTTCTGGATATTGCTCTGTAGAAATTTCTGCCAGCTGCCGCCTTTTACAAATACTTTCATCATCATTGCGACCACCATAATAGGCCATCAGCACCCTATGACAGCGACTGCCAAAATTTACAGACTGCCGTCCCTTCTTTACATCCAGCCAACCATAATAGGTACATTTCTCCATATCTCCCAAACCTAAATAGCAATCACAAAAATATCTAGCCAAATCTGCCTCAGATTGCCCATTGTCCACAGCCTGCTGCAAAAGTTTGAGATTTCTTTCCAACTTTTGCCTAGATACACTGCTGGCATAACCAGTATGATAAATCTCCAACATTTCTGGGGGAATCCTGAAAAATTTCATAGACTTGCCATCAGATAGCTTCAACTCTTCATGAATTTTTCCCTCATAGTGAAGCCCCTGCTGATTGCAAACTATCCGCAGTTGATAAAAATAGTCCTGTATTTCTGCTTTATCCACATCATAATTTACCATCTGAATCAAAAGTCCATCTGCCTGCTGGGCCTGACGAATTACCTGACGAATATTACCAGCAGTTTTAGCAGTAAAATATTCATCAGCATCCAACAATACCAGCCAATCTCCCTTGGCTTTGCTTAAAGCAAAATTACGAGCCTTACTAAAATCATCCTGCCATAGAAAACAATATACCTTGGCACCTAATTTCCGAGCTACGGCCATGGTATTATCTGTAGAGCCAGTGTCCACAACCACAATCTCATTTACCTGATTTTTTAGACTTTTAATGGACTTCGCCAAATTTTCTGCTTCATTTTTCACAATATAACAGGCAGAAATTTTCAATGCCCTTGCCTTGCCCATATCTCATTCCCCCTGCAAATAATTCTGCCAAATTTTTCGATAATTATTTTCCAAATCTCTCATATATCCTTCTTTATCCATCAGGGGAGAAGCTTCCATAATATTTCTTAGCTGAAGGTGCAAATCATGCAAAAGCGCCCAATCAGAAGCCAGCAGTACAGCCTTTTCAACATATTCATCCATACTATAGCTGCAACAAGCCTCCATGCCAATATTTTTCAAAATACTGATGCCGAAATCCCCCCCATGACTGCCGTTGCCCAAGGTTATAACTGGCACCCCCATATAAAGAGCAGCGCAGGTAGTACCACCTCCGGGGTAAGGAAATGTGTCCAAGGCAATGTCTACATCCCAATATTCTCGAAGATAGTCCTTACTAAAGCCCCGGAGCTCCACTCTGTCCAGCTCAATACCAGCCTCCAGCAACATATTTTTCATAGTCTCAACACCCTGATATGCATTAAACATACGACCTTTTAGAAGTAATCTGGAATTAGGCACTGCTGTCAAAATTCTTTGCCATGTTTGCAATACGGTAGAATTAACCTTTATAGGATCGTTAAAGCTGCCAAAGGTAATATATCCCTTTGCATTGCAAGGTGCCCCGTGAATTTCCTGGGGCATCTCCTCCCTAGGCCAATAGCAAAAATGACTTTTGGACATAGGTAACGGTTTTTCCACAAAATATTTGCTTGTATACTCGTGACATAAATATTTATCTGTAAGAAAGTAATCTACTCGATCCAACCCAGTAGTGGCAAAATAACCAATCCCACACATCTGTACAGGAGCTGGCTTATATGCTAGAATAGGCAGATTATAGCGGGTATGACCTGCTAAATCAAAAAGAATATCTATTTCCCTACTATAGATGGCACGGGCGGCATCTGGAGCATTCAAGCCTGTAATATCCACCCATTCCACAGGACAACTCTGGTAAAATTCAGTTAAACCATCTACCTTGCCATTAGCAAAACAATATACCTGAAAATCTTCTTGATTATAGCAAGCTGTAAGAACTCCAATAAAATCTTCCAACACGCAACTATTAAAATCTGCCGACAAGTATCCTATACGAATTTTAGGATGCTGCTTATGCAGTTGTTTATCGTGTTTAAATTGCCATATATCCTTAAATAAATCGTTGTAGCCTTGGTGTAATTGAAAATACTTATTCTGAGATATAAATAAATAATGGTACATAATAAGGTATTTACTATAGTATTCCCACTGAACTGGCAAACTATTTGTCCCTTGCCAAATTTCTCTAAAAAATGCCACAGCATACTCTTCCAACCACAAAAAATGATAATATACACCAGCAACACTATAAAAATATAATCTCTTAGAATCTTCCATTTCCCAAATAGGACTATGTTTAGGAATTATAAGTTCTTCACCATTCTGAGAAAATTCTAATTGAAAGTATTTCGCCCCCCTACGAACAGCAGTTTCTAAATCATTTTTCTCTATTAACCGTAATATTTCATCTATCTTATCCATAATATTTCAAATGCTCTCTCAATCTGATAGCGGCTCTTCCATCCTCATCCTTATGACATTCTATCCTAGATATGGCCAATTTTTGATATTTACTAGGCATAATAGCAAAAGCATCAGATATATTTTTTTCTCCATTTTCCTGCTTAACAAAGGTCTCAGCCAAAATCAAGTGATTTAGCAACTCCAATTGCTGCCCCGCAACAGCTGCTCCCCCTTGATACTTTTCCGTTTTAAGATAAAGCTTTACCTTATCCCTAATATCATTGATTGGATAATAATAGGCGACAAATTCTCCAGATGTCTGCCAACCTATAGCTTCCATAAGAAAATCTCCATCTTGTTTCTTATCATAAAAACAATCAAATATCTGTATAATCTCTACCATAGGACGCCCCAATAGGGATTTGTATAATACCTTTGTTAATAAATGATTATATTTATAATACTCCATCCCTTCCAGAGAAATCCTCAAGGCCTGCTGTTTTTGTCCTTTGCGTATATAAATATCCCCAAGGCAGCTATAAAGCATAGGCATTAGATTCAGAGAAGTATCTGATACTGCTTTACCTGCCTTTATATCCTTTTCGGCAAACTGTCTTAACCTGCGAGCTTCCAATAGATATCGCTCCGCCTGTAAATAATCTCTGCCCACATAATAATAATATCCCAGCTGAACAGCAAAGAAAACCTCCCGAGGAAATTTTTTTCTGGCCTCTGTAATAACAGCCATTATTTCCTTATCTTCCTTGCCCAAATGTATCATGGCAGATATCATGCACTCATAAACATGAATATCTCCCCCTAGAGTTTTCATATTTGACTTCACTGCTTTTTGAGCATACAACAATACCTTATCAAAAACACCCAGACAATTATAGGCATCCATAAAGAATACATACAATTGCTCTCTCTCCTTCTGAGTCTTGGCCTCCTTTTCCCGCTGCTGCAAAATAGGCAAATCCCGTTCTGCCTTTTTGCGCAAAATACCAGCACTATAACCTATATGTATTATCTGCAAATCAAAGCATTTTTGCATAATATACTTACCAGGCTTAGTAACCAGCTGCTCATGTACTGGATTTTTATAATAAATATCCTTAGTATTACGAAAAATACGCACCTGTATGGCTGTATCAATGATTTTATCTCTATTATCTATATCAATATTTACCAGCTGACACATAATAGCACCAATTTTTTTATTAGCATGATAGCGAGTCATTTCCGTTCTAAATCGCTGTACACTTGATGCATCAAAATACTCATCAGCATCCAAAAAGACAATCCAATCACCTGTAGCCTGCTGAATAGCATAATTTTTGGCAGCCGCAAAATCATTGCACCAAGTAAAATGATAGGGAGTAATACCAGCATTTTTTAATATATTTAAGGTATTATCTATGGAGCCAGTGTCTACCACTATGATTTCATCAGCAATCTGCCGCATATTATTTAGCCATTGACCAATATTTTTTTCCTCGTTCTTAACAATTGCACAGGCTGATATTTTCATATCTTCACAGCCTCCTTACACCAAGCAATATATGTTTCTAACGCCTTGCTGCTATTACCCATATTAGCTGCCCTCTCCAATGCTGCCAAGGCATTAGTATAATCCTGTAAATAATACAGGCATATGCCGCAATCAAACCAAAAATCTTCTGTCACAGCCTCATCCTCAGCTTGAATTTGAGCAAAAATCTCCAATGCCTCTCCATAGTATTCTCTGGCTACAAGCTGATGACCTATTTTCTTTAGCTTGTTTCCCGGCATTCCCTGAGCTAGTTGCAAATATTTTAATAACACTTCCTGACTACAATAAAGAATAATACCATCCAGCATAGTAATATATTCATCAGGCTCCAATAGAATATCTTTTACTTGTCCATGATAAAGCTGTACCAGTGCCTGCTGAGCTTTTGGCAAAAGCCTTAATTTCTCCTGATACCAACAACCCGAAGAATAATTACAACCTAGTAAGGCCACAAATAAAAGCTGGATATTCTCTGCCATTAGTGGCAATATCTTCTTTTCCAATTGAGAAAAGTTTTTTTCCTGTAAAAGTTGATAGACTTCCTCTAAATGATTTTCTTTTTCTATATTCATATGAGCAGAAAATTCCTTAGCCAAATAAATATAGCCATTTTGCTCCAACAAGACAATCAGTTGTTGTATATCCTGTGTATTTTCCCCATAAATATTATATAAGCCTTGAATAATATCCTGTATTTCCTCTTGATGCTCACTCTCGACAACTGCCAATTTCATATCTAGCCACTGACACAGAGTTCCTACATGCCATTTATTCCGTTTCAATATAGCTTGACAAATTTCTTCTGCCTGCTGCATGGAAAATATATCACTGATAGCTACTCCCAACTTGTCCATGGACTCTATAGCTACCTGAGCAAAGCGTTCCTTTTGAATAGCTGGCTGATAAGGCGATTCCAGAGCTAAAATAGCATATTCCAGAGCTTCTTGATATTTTTCCAAACCTAATAGGCTTTCACTAAGAAAGCCATAATACATCTCTGCTTTATTGCTTTTTTCCATAACCTGACGCAAAATTGCATAATTGCGCTGATGTTTGAAAGTGATTACCTTAGTAGAATAGCCTGTATGACGAATAGCCATATTTCCATCTGCCACAACATATTTTATGTCCTGCCAAGGCTCCCTCCCCTTGGTTAGCTGTTCATGCACAGCCCCTATATATTTAATGCCTACGTGATTTCTTATAATTCTAGGCACTACATCAGAATTGATAATCTCATTATTGCTATCTGCATCTATATTATCAATAGGACAGAATACCACATCTATATCAGCAGAATGCCTGTCCAGCTTACCTAAATATTCAATAATATTTTCTGGTCGATAAAAACATTCATCTGCATCGGTAAATACCAGCCAATCCTCTGTTGCCTCCTGCAAAGCCATGTTTTTTGCCTGAGCAAAATCATACTGCCATTCATAGTTAATTAGTTTCACATCTGGTTGTTTAACTAAAAACTCATTAGTGCCATCTGTAGAGCCTGTGTCTACCAAAATAATTTCCTTGGCAAATACTCTTACATTATCCAGCCAAGCCTCCACATTGGATATTTCATTTTTCATAATGGCACAAGCAGATATACTTATACCTTTTACCTTATTCATTTCAAAAAAATCGGAAGCAGCTTCACTTGCTTCCGATTTATAAAATTTGCTTTTCTTCATAACTGCCAGCCTTTACTACATCTAAACTACCTATGTATAGTATCGAAAAACATAATATAAATATTAAGTGCAACCAAGTAAATATGCATCTACACAAATGTCTTTTCAAGCAATAAAAGAACCGCCCCGAAGGACGGTTCTCATATTGTTTAATTGAATATCCCTATAAGGAATAGCAGATATTACTGGAGGAGAGACAGTACATTGGAGCTGCTCTGATTTGCCTGGGCCAGCATGGACTGGGCAGCCTGCATCAGAACGTTGTTCTTGGTGTACTCGGTCATTTCCTTAGCCATATCAGCATCACGAATAGTGGACTCAGCAGCAGTTACATTCTCGCTAGCAGTAGTCAAGTTGCTCTGAGTGTACTCCAGACGAGACTGTACAGCACCGATAGTAGTCTGCTGATCAAGAGCCTTCTGAATAGCAGCATCCAGAACGTTGATAGCTGCATTAGCCTGCTTCTGATTACCTACCTGAATAGTGCTGTTGTCAGCACCCTGAAGACCAAGAGCCTGAGACTTCATATCCGTCAAACCAACCTTAATGGTCTGATTAGCCTTGGTACCAACCTGCAAATTAATAGAATTGTCCAAAGAATTATTCTGAGCACGAAGTGTCTCATCAAAAGCATCCAAGGCAGCATTAGCAGATTTACGAACAGCACCAGTGTTATCAGTAATAGAAATTGTAAATCCAGAAATCTGATTTGTAATGCCAGTACCCTGAGAAGTGATTGTAATAGCATTTTCACCAGATGCAGTGTATACCTTATTACCAGAACCATCAGTCTCAATAAGGGAAGTCTTCGCCTGAGTCAGCTTTACATCTGCAGATATGGAATGTGACCCATCTGCGAGTGCGTTACTACCACTTAAGAGCGTACCAAGTGTTAAGCTTCCGACAGTAGTAGAAGCTGAATAGGTCTTACCATCCTTTACCCAAGATACGGTAACAGTATCAGTAGAACGAATATTCAGACTATCTCCATTGCGAGCCTTCAATGAAGTCAAAGCATCGGTGCTAGCAGTACCAGTTGCCAAGCTCTGATTTGTCAGCGCTGTGCTGGTACCAGTAGTCTTGCTGTTCTTGGAACCATCCACCAAATACTGTCCGTTAAAAGTTACATTTGCGTTGTCGTTGATCTGGTCGATGGACTGATCCAGCTCCTTCTGGATGGTCTGACGATCTGCATCAGTATTGGTATCGTTGGCTGCGTTTACTGCCTTCTCCTTCAGAGTCTTCAGAATCTCTACAGTGGAGCTTACAGCACCCTCAGCAACCTTCATCATGGAGCCGCCGTTCTGAGCATTGCTATTAGCCTGATCCAAAGAACGAATCTGTACACGCATACGCTCGGAAATTGCATAACCAGAAGCATCATCAGCAGCGCTGTTGATCTTCATACCAGAAGAAACCTTCTGCAGGCTCTTAGAGAGCGCCTTAGTGTTCCTGTTCAGAGTGTTCAGGGTGGACAGAGCGGACATGTTGTTTTTAACTACCATTGCCATAATAATTTTCCTCCTTGGTTGTCAACAAGATTAGCAGCATCCTTGCCACTAACTGTATAAAATTGTTTTGCAAATATATGACCTATTTCTGGGTTGCTAGCCACCTGAAATATGTCCTTTGCCGTTGTCATATATGTTATCGTGATAAACTCTAAAGTTCTTAAATGTAAAATTAATTTCTTGAAAAATTTTACATATCACCTTGGTTATACCGAACAGCATCTATAAACAGCTTTTTATTATAGCTAGGCGATATACTTGGTCTGCCTAGGTTTGTTCTAGAGCCTATAACAGATTTTATTTCCAAAAATCTCAATCCCTTTAGTTCTGCATATTCCTCTAAAATCTTATCCAAGGAAGCAAAATCTGCCACACAGTGAGCATATTTATACCCGCAGGCCGTGGCCATAGCCGTTAAATCTACAGCATTGGCTGCCGTTGGCTGACCGCCCACTGACTCATGAGCTTCGTTGTTAATAACTACATGAATCAAATTCTCTGGCTGTGCTTTTCCTATTACGGCCATAGCACCGCCATGCATCAAGGTAGCACCATCCCCATCAATACACCATATGTTTTTTTCTGGCAGCTGCAAAGCCATCCCCAACGCTATAGAAGAACTATGTCCCATAGATCCAACAGTCAAAAAATCCCTGCTATGGACATTAACATTATCTGCTAGTTTATTTTTCTCTCTTAGCTCGAATAACTCTCTGCTTGTCTTGCCAGTGGTAGAAATAATAGGATTATCTCCTGTTACTGCCAGAATATGCTCCAATATATCTTCCCTTTTCATTATATATCTATTAGCATACTTTTTCTTTTCATATATCAAGGCTCCCTTAGCAATCACCAGGGCTGCAGATTTTCCATGCTGCAGTAGCTTTTGAATAATTTCCATCATCCGAGACAGTTCCTGCAAGGTTATATTATCTCGAATAACATAATATTTTATTTCTAATATCTCTAGCAATTTCAGGGTAATTTCTCCTTGAAATACATGCTGAGGCTCATCCTTTACTCCTGGCTCTCCTCGCCAGCCGATAATAAATAATTCTGGAATACCATATACCTTGGGATGTAATAAGGAAGCTATGGGATTAACTGCATTGCCTTCGCCACTATTCTGCATATATATAACAGGCACCTTGCCCGTAGCTAAATGATATCCTGCTCCTATGGCTACAGCATTTCCCTCATTAGCGGCAATAACATGATTTTTATTATCTTGGCAGTTATCTATAAGATAATCTACTAATGGCTTTAGCAGGGAATCAGGTACCCCAGTAAAAAACTCTCCCCCTATAATTTTTACAAAGTCCTGTACCTTCACTTGATATCCCCTGCGTTCTCATTAGCTAATTCATATTCCTTTACTGTATCTATTTCCATAATCTGCTCTGAACTAACCGAATGAATTCTCATAGGCATTCTATACAAATTTCTATCTACAATTTCATCCCAAAATAAATCCTGATAATTCCCCAGATTATAAGCCTCCTGCAATGCCTCCCTCAAAACAACAGCTTCATTGCGGCAAAGGTACGCCACCCCCACCATATTAAAGCAATCTGTACCACCCTTGCCTACCCTGCAAATTCTGCCAGTGGCATCCTGTTCAAATACCCAATCTGCTGAATATCCCTTAACTATTTTGCCAAAATAACAAGAGTTATCAAATGTGCCCATACATATATTTTCGTCTGATATATACAAGTCAGCCTCACATATCCAACAATCACCCTTCGACAAAACACCTTCAGCTGCTTTAACTGAGGATATATTATTCACAGTCATATAATCTGCATTATATATACATTGTAAATTAGCATATTTTTCTGACAAATAGTCAAACTGCTCTGCCAAATATCCAGTAACGACATAAATATTATCTACACCACGTCTATTCAAAGCATTGATAACAGTTTCTATCATGGGTATTCCATTTACTGGCAGCAAAGGCTTAGGGATGGTATTGGTTAATGGTCGCAACCTAGTGCCCAAACCAGAGGCCATAATAATCGCATTTTCCATTCAGATCTCCTACAATTCATCAATCAAGGTAATAATCTCCTTAATCGGCATCAGTCTATCATCCACCTCTTGTGCTCTATGATACTTTAAAATATCCTGTGCCGTTTTTTGCATAGCTGGGAATGCACTTCTGGTAAGCTGATTAGCATAAATAACTATATTAACGCCATGGGCCGCCAATTCATCTTCCGTAATACTGTTAAAGCTTGATGGCACTACTACTATGGGAGTATTATCGTCTTCTTGACGAAAAGCATCACAAAATTCTATAATCTCCTGTGGATCCTTCCTGCGGCTATGAATCATAATACCATCAGCACCTGCAGATACATAAGCTCTTGCTCTAGCCAATGCATCTTCCATGCCCTTTTCCAATATAAGACTCTCAATCCTAGCAATAATCATAAAATCATCTGTTAGCTGTATTTTCTTACCAGCAGTTATTTTTTGACAAAAATGCTCAATACTATCCTGAGTCTGTTTCACTTCATTACCGAAAAGAGAATTCTTCTTTAAACCTACCTTATCCTCCAAAATAATAGCTGATACCCCCATTCGCTCCAAAGAACGAACTGTATAAACAAAGTGTTCTATCAGCCCGCCTGTATCTCCATCAAAAATAATAGGCTTGGTGGTAACCTCCATAACATCGTCAATAGTTCTAAATCTTGAGGTCATGTCCACCAATTCTATATCTGGCTTGCCTTTAGCCGTAGAATCACATAAAGAGCTAATCCACATAGCATCAAATTGGTCTATTTCTCCATCATGTTCAACAATGGTTTTCTCGGCAATCAAACCTGTTAGACCACTATGTACCTCAATAGCTTTGACTAAAGGTCGAAGCTGCAATAGTTGACGCAAGCGCTTGCGACGATATTCAGGCATAGCAAGCCGTTCTTTCACCTGAGCATCTATATGCCTTATTTCCTCGCTATAGGTATAAGGCACATCTATAATCTTGCCACCATATTCCTTCAGCAGTGTAGATACATTATCTCGAATAGCTCGCATGGGTGGCTCTAACCAATTATCCCCATGAATAACATAATCCGGATGAAGTTTTTCTATAATTTCGTCATACATAACCTTGTTCTGAATAATTACTTCATCAACCCCAGGTATGCTTTTGACCATATTAATTCTCTCAGTAAAACTAACGCCTGGAAAGCGATTGAATCTTATCGATGCCTCATCACTAAGAACACCTACCACCACCCGTCCATATTTTTTTGCTTCATGTATGATATTCATATGTCCTTCATGAATAACGTCCGTACAAAAACAGGTATATACTATTTTCATAATTGTTCTCCCATTGCATATCATAAAATAATCAGGCGTATCTTACAGGAATTTGGAGTTTGCTAGCCTCCAAAGCTGCTTTAAATATGACAAAAAACTTTTGTATATCCTCTACATCTATAGCCCCTAAGGAACACAATCTAAAAGTATTCGTAGTGGAAATTTTGCCAGGGTAAATAGTATAGCCACGCTCATAACAATAATCATGAATTATATCAAAATCCCAATTAGCATCATCTGGATATTGCACAGATACCACTAACCCGCTCTGCCATTTCCTAGGAATAATCTCTCGAAAACCCAAATCTTGCAACCCTTCATGTATAGCCTCACATACTCTAATATGCCGTCGCCACTTAGCTTGCTCACCTTCAGCAAAATACTCCTTTAACGCCTGTACTCCAGCATAAATAGTCTGTACCGGTGGAGTAAAATGCATTTCCCCATGCTCCTCAAAATATTTATACTGCATATAAAGATTGCAATAATAGGAACGCTTGGGATAAGCTGCTGAAGCCTCCAACACCTCCCTATTACCAATAATAAAGGATAGCCCTGTCATGGCCATTAAACCCTTTTGAGCTGAAGCCATGCAGAAATCTATATTATCCTTCTCTATATCTATGGGCAGCATAGCCAGAGTAGAAGTAGTATCTACCGTAAAAATGGCATTATATTTGTGCGCCAAGGCTCCTATTTCTCTAATTGGATTCAACAATCCTGTTCCGGTCTCATTATGAGTTGTATGCACCAAGGCTATGTCCCTATTTTCTTTGAGAACCTTCTCTACAACAGCCAAATTTGGCAGCTCTGTTACAGGAAATTGCAAATTTATGTATGGCAAACCATAATATTCACATATCTCTACCGCCCGGCTGCTATAGGCTCCGTTATTAATAATCAAAATCTTTTTTCTCGCTGGAAGCAAGGAATTCAGACATATATCTATATTTATGGTGCCTGAACCACAAAAAAGCACTGCGGTATATTTTTCTTCTGTCCCATGAACTATTTTCAATAAATCTCTACGAAATTTTTTCATAATATCCACAAATTCTTTTTCTCTTGGACAAATATCCGGTATAACCTGCGCCATTTTGACACTGTCACTAGTAGTAGCAGGCCCTGGATTTAGTAAAATATTTCTTTTAATCACTAACTGCTTCCTCCTGTTTTGTTTTTTCATTACCAAACCACTTTTCTCTTCTTCGACGCATTTCTGGCCAATTTTTGCCCCATGTGCAGAATGATTTGGTATGCTCTCTAGCAATATCCATAAAATACTTTAGTAGATTCATATCATAGCACTGCTTCCACTCATACTCTCGATCCAATATGAACATAGAAGCCCCAGTCATGTCAACTGTGCCATCCACATCTACAACTTCCTTTGATACCAACTGAAATTCATGTTGCTTTGTGCGTATGCACAACTTATAGGTCTGTCCAGGGAATATTGAATTGCTAATGGTATATTCCCTCTCCTTGCCTCCCAAAGCTGCTGGCAGATTGCCATCAGTATAGCTAGGTACCTCAAATCCATGAACCTTAGCCATAGCATGATATATGTCCAACTCGCTAGTCAACTCCTCAACCAATCCCAATTGCGGAATATCTGCCCCTCGTACCATATAAGCTGCACTAGTCTGATAGCGACTCATTAAATATGGATAATTATCATATATTGAAGCACCATGATCTGAATACAGCTGTACCACGTATTCATCATCATTATAATGTGATTCCAAATAGTCAAATAAAATTCCCAAGCTGCGATCTGTATTCTGTATGCCCATCATATTGGCATGAGCGTATAAAGGGGAATATTTCAGATACACACTGGCAACCTTTTCCTGTGTTTGCCAGAGTCGATCTTCCAAGGATAAACAGGTCTGACTAGCCAAAGGCATACTTATTCTTCCAATCTGCCATGGGTGTACATCCATTATATGCAAAAACAAAAATTGATCACATTCTCCTAAGGCTTCCATGTGCTGAATAGTACGCTCTACACCCTCATAAGCTCTAGTAGCATAGGAATTAGTTATCAGCCTGTCATAACCTCTATAGGCCCCTGTATACAAAGCATCACCACAGCCCATTATATTTACACAATAATATCCCTGCTTTTGCATCTGCTCGGATATTACTTCATATTTAGCAGACAGTGGCATATTAATAGACTCTTTATAAATTTGAGAATGATGTGGATACATACCTGTCTCAATAGCATGTATAGCTGAATATGTATATTCTCCTACAGAAAAATGATTATTAAATATTACCCCCTTAGAGAAAAATTTCATAGTATTAGGAAGTAATGCATAATTCTGCTCTTTCATTGCCTGCCAACTTAAAGCATCTACTAAAATATTTAGAACTATCTTTTTTCTTTTGGGACTATGCTCCAAAAGGATAGGTTTGCCAACTGTAAATTCTTTTTTGCCTGTAATTTTTACAGGCTCTTCTATGCGGTAGTTACTATATTCCCATTTACCTAAAATAGCATCATAGTTCTTATCTCCTGATGCAATTTCAATTTCCTGACTAGCCTCACTGCCAGCTAAAGAAAGTATATATTTTTTCCCTTGAGGATCAAAATAAAAATCATTACTGGTTTGAGATTTTACAATGTCAAAAATCATATCCGCACCATATTCCAAAACAAATTCACGTTTGTCTTTTTCCCTAGATAGCAATCCCCCCTTGCCATTAAGTGTTTCCTGATTAGTAAAAACACCTACCCAATATTGATATCCATCTTTCCCCATAGACCAGGGAATATATTCTCCCCCCAAACAAGCTTCACTTGCAACAAGTTTATTATCATCCTTTCTAAATCTATAAAGTAGAAAAGGTGCATAATCTCCAATATTATGCGACATAGTTAGATTATTCAAAATTTCTTCTGTACATGAGGAGACTTTCATTTCCATACCATAAGCCAAATGACAGTATCCCTGAAATTTTATTTTTTCTACGATCATATTCAGTTTATCATAACACTCTATAAGAAGTTTCCATATGATTAAGTTATATTTTCTTTTTTGCCAAGCTGCTTCAGCATATTTCAAGGCTTCCTTGACCTCTCCATAATGTAGGGCAAAATATCCCGCAAAAATATCCACATGCTCTGATTCGGGATATTTTTCTTTATATTCTGCTAACAATGCCAAATATTCATCATCAAAATCCTTTTGCTCCCACTTCTGCTGAAGCTTTCGAAACAAAGCCAAGCCCTCTGCTTCCTCGGCTGGCCAAAAAGCTACATCTATTTTTCTTTCTATCATACTCTACCACCATTGCTAAAATTTTACATTATTATATCTACTAAATAGATACTATATAAATCGAACAATGTATTATATTTTTTAAGCCTAATGCTAAAACAATCTTCTCTATCCCTAAACTAGCAAAATTTATTTTATGTATTTTTGTTCATTTCATGCTAGAATAGACAAGATAATAAATACAAATGTAATAGAAAGGGCATATTTATGTACGAAAATTTGCCAGATGAGGCTCTTTGTATAATTAGCGATGTATTAAGGGCAAAGAAAAACGAGATCACTCACATTGAAGTATTAAAACAAGGCATGACCAATTGTTCTTTTATGTTTACCTGCCAAAATAAAAAATTTATTATTCGCATCCCTGGAGCAGGCACTGACTTTCTTATTAATCGTCAGCAGGAATTTGATGTATATGAAACCATAAAGAATAAAGGGCTGTGCGATAATCCCATTTACATCAATCCCCATAATGGTTATAAAATCACTGAATTTTTGCCACAGGTAAAAACCTGTAGTGCTAGCAGCCTGCAGGATGTCAAACGCTGCATGGAAAAACTACACACTCTCCATAATATGAAGCTGCAGGTTAATCATACCTTTGATATATTCAAGCAAATTGATTTTTATGCATCCCTATGGGCTGGTACTCCATCCCATTATCCTGATTATCAGCAAGTAAAAGAAAATGTATTTTCTTTGCAGTCCTATATTGATACACAGCCTAAGCAATATTGTCTCACCCATATTGATGCTGTACCAGATAATTTTCTTTTTTCGGGAGATAAAATTCAATTAACAGATTGGGAATATGCTGGTATGCAGGACCCCCATGTGGATATTGCCATGTTCGCCATTTATTCCTTTTATACCCAAAAAGAAGCAGATATATTAATTGATTTGTATTTTGAAGGAGAATGTGATAGAGCCACCAGGTTAAAAATTTATTGCTACATGGCTGCTGGCGGTTTGCTTTGGAGTAACTGGTGCGAATATAAGAGAAAATTAGGCATAAAATTTGGCACCTATGCCCGCAGACAATATGAATACGCCAAGGAATACTATGAGATAGTTCATAACGAATTACAATGTAGGAGATAGTCACAAATGAAAGTAGATAACGCTATTATTCTAGCCGCTGGCACAGCCAGCAGATTTGCTCCCCTGTCCTACGAAATCCCCAAAGGCTTGATAGAAGTAAAAGGCGAGATCCTCATTGAACGACAGATTAAACAGCTAAAAGAATCAGGCATGCCGGAAATCATTATTGTCACCGGCTACAAATCTCAGTCATTTGCTTATTTAAAGGATAAATACAATATAGTGCTTGTCAACAATCCAGATTATCTAACAAGAAATAATCACTCCTCCATCTATGCTGTGAGAGATTATCTAAAAAACAGCTATATTTGCTCCTCTGATAATTATTTTATTAGGAATCCTTTTACATCAGAGGTGGCAGAAAGTTACTATTCTGCCATTTATGCCCAAGGAAAAACCTCGGAATGGTGCATTACTGAGGAAAATAATTGGATAAAAGCTGTGCATATAGGTGGAGCCAATAGCTGGATTATGTTAGGCCATGTTTTTTTGTCTGAGGCTTTCAGCAAAAAATTTCTTTCTATTTTACAGCGGGAATATAGCCAAAAAGAAACCAAGGACAAGCTGTGGGAAAATATCTATATTGAACATATCCATGAACTACCTATGCAAATACGAAAGTATCCGGCTGATTTCATCTTTGAATTTGACACTCTGGATGAACTGCGGAAATTTGATACATCCTATGTAAATAATACCAGGTCTGATATTTTAAAGCATATAGCTCATGATTTAGGGACTACAGAAGGCCAAATACATAATATAAAGGCCATAAAGAATGAAAATAATGCTGCTATAGGCTTCACTTTTAAATGTAGTAGGAAATACAAATATGTGTATGAAACGCAGAAATTGGAGGAAGTAAATTGGTAAATCGCCAGAAAATTGATTGGGTTATTACATTATTGCCCATGATTAGCATCTCAGGGCTAAGTGCCTTGTTTTTTATTATGCCTGAGGAATCTAATAGAGTGCTAAGCTCCATTAGATTTTTCTTTGGTGATACTATGGGCACATATTACTTAGTGATAGGTTTGGGGATATTTTTCATCTCCCTTTATTTTTGCTGTTCCCATTACGGAAATATTGTATTAGGAGATAAAAAAGAAAAGCCCCGGTACTCATTCTTTACCTGGGGCTCCATGATGTTCACCTGTGGCTTGGCCGCTGATATTTTATTTTATTCCTTTTCCGAATGGATTGTATATGCTACCAATCACCATATCCCTCAATTAGGCAGTATTCAGGCATGGGCAGGGGTATTCCCCCTCTTTCATTGGAGTTTCATTCCTTGGAGCTTTTATCTAGTTCTGGCCGTGGCCTTCGGCTTTATGATTCATGTACGACAAAGAAAAAGACTGCGGTTTTCGGAGGCTTGCAGGCCGATTTTAGGCAGACAAACAGATGGTGCTATAGGACGGTTGATTGACCTATTGGCGGTCTTTGCTCTCTTAGCCGGTACTGCCACCACTTTTTCTGTAGCAACCCCACTGATGTCCATAATCATCCAAAATCTATTGGGAATTTCTTTAGATAGAAATATTATCACTATTGCTATTATTTTCCTTACCTGTGCTATCTATACCTATTCCCTGCTTCACGGCTTCAAGGGTATCAGTATTCTAGCCAAACTATGTATTTATATGTTTGGTGGATTGATGGCTTTTGTTCTGCTGGCCGGTGGTGAAAGCAAATATATTATAGAAACAGGCTTGGAATCCTTTGGCCGCATGGTACAAAACTTTATCAGCCTGGCCACATATACAGACCCTCTCCGGGAAACAAATTTCCCACAGGATTTGACCATATATTATTGGGCCTATTGGATGGTATGGTGTGTGGCAGCTCCCTTTTTTATTGGCAATATATCCCGTGGCCGAACTATCAGACAGGTTATAGCGGGAGGATATTTCTTCGGCGTAGGTGCCACATTAATCAGCTTTATTGTTCTGGGAAATTATAGTATGGGCTTGCAAACCGCTGGCACAATTGATTTTATTGCCCAGTATGCTACCCATGGGGATATATACGCCATAATCATAGCTATGCTTCGCACCCTGCCTTTGGCTAATCTAGCTACTATTTGGGTTCTGGCAACCATGATTCTCTTTTATGCCACATCCTTTGATTCCATAGCTTATACCGTCTCATGCTACAGTTACAAAAAAATAGAATCAGGTGAAGCCCCTCACAAAGCCATTCAGCTATTATGGTGCATTCTCCTAATTCTACTGCCAACAGCATTGGTATTCTCAGACAGCTCCATGAGCAATATCCAAACCGTCAGCATAATCGCCGCCTTTCCCATAGGAATAATTATGATAATGATTATCTGGAGCTTTTGGAAAGATGTGAATAAATGTAATGATGGTATATAGTTACACTTTATCGGGCTGGCAATTCCCATCTTAAAATATTACTTGTCAACGAAAAATACTTATAAATTAACCATAGCTGTAGCTTTTTCAATAGTTTTTGTTGACCAATTTAAAACAGAATTATAAAATTGTCTTCCCTGTTCATTGCACAATTTTATATCTTTTTCATCTAATCCACAACCTGATAAAAGCATCTCCCATGTCATTTCGTTTTTTTTGAACAAATCTTGGTATTGATCATATAATAACGTGATTGCTCTAAAACAGGCTAATTTTCTGCTGACACTAGGCAATAACCACTCATAATCTATAATTTTAAATTCTCCTGAATTCGATGAAAAAATTATATTATTAAAACTTAAATCAATATTGTATTTTCGCTGTGAAGACATAGGATCAAAATCTTTTACAGAAAGAACATCATTGGTATAATCGGCTAGCATATGCTGATAATAATATACAATATTTTTAATAAATCCATCAAAGTCACCTATTTTAAAACACTGCATACATCTTGTATCAAAGGATTCACCATAAATGTATTCCATTTTAAAAATTCCTGGTGATAATAATTCTCCCTTCGCCACATGCTCTACTCCATATTGCTTTACCATTTCTTGATAGTTCTTTTCCAAACCATTAACAAATGGTATAGCTTGTTCATTTAATGCTTTCTTAAGTACAAACCTCTTTCCATCAATTTCTGCAATCTGCGTTAATACATTGTATTCCAATTTGCGATACATAGGACTCTGTGCATAAATTACTTTCATTCTTTTTCTCCGTTAGAACAATAAACTAAAAATGAATTTGAAAACATTTCAAACAAACCACTATTCACAATTTCATTCATAGCATCTGCTTCATTAAATAAAACATATCTTTCCATATCGTAACATATAAAATGTTTATCTTCAAAAACTCCAGCTGTAGGCAAATATTCATCTGAATATACTCTGTGTGGAAGCTTATAATCTGGAAATGGATAGTACCATGTCAAATTCTCAAAGCCTGAATCATATAATAACTTCTCCAATTCAGGCTTTGAAAATGTCCTTACTTTGTCATTACCTTTATACCCTGTTATACCATCAAATATTTTCCCGGTATGATCCTCTCTAGCTCCAGACCAATATTTTAATCCAAATTTATTTTCTATAGCTATAATCAGTTGTCCACCAGGCTTCAAATATTGCCGACAAGTCTTCAAAAAATCTTTATAAGGAGCACTAGTATGAGTAAATGAGCCTGCATATTCCAATACTCCAATTAATGTTACATAATCAAACTTCTTTGTTATGTTCATATCATTAAGATTACCCACGTGAATTATCAAATTTTCGCAGTTTTTGTGCCTCCATGCTGCAATTTCTGCACGACGTGGTGATATCTCCACGCCCTCTACCTGAGAAACAGACTTGCACAAAGCACCTGTAATTGCCCCACACCCCATGCCTATCTCCAACACGGTTGCATTACTCTGAAATGGAAACCAGTTTAACAAATTTTCTCGTATAGGAGATAAATGATAAAAAACTGGCCACCTTGTATCACTTAATAAGGCTTCCTGAATACATCCCTGCTTACAATAAGCTAGAATGTCATTCTCCACATCTCCATCGCTATATACATCTTTACCATTATAATGCCTCATATCTAATTTAACTTTACCTATTCTCTCATAGTTATTCATTGTTACTCCTTTATATACAGTTATATAATATCATTCACTAATTCCTATCTACCATAAATAAACAGTATAATTACATAGAAAAATTAATCTTCTTCAGCATTTTTTATTGAAAACATTTCATGCTTAGTTGGTAAATTATTGCTTTTTCCTTTTATGTGGCATGGAAGCTCCAAAGAAACGAATCAATGGATAATGTATTGTTAATGGCATTAGTGGTTCAATATCAATATCTCCTTTGAATGAGAAGCGAGAATTATCACCATAGTTTCCTATGACACCTATTTCGTATAAATCTTTTAGTATTTGAGCAGGTTTTTTATTCTTGGCAAGTACTTCAATTTCTTCGAAGAAATCTTTTTTTCCATCAATTTTTTTTCTAAAGTCGCTGACTTTAAAAGGAAGTTCAATGCCTGTAAGGGCTTTTTTTATACCCTCTACTTCTGTGTCGGAGTATTTTACATTTAAGACTTCTTCAAATTCTATCCAAGATTCTTCTGAATAAGGTTTTCTTATGGTTTCAAAAATTTCTTGGTCAAAAAATGTTCTATTACCGTATTTTTTTTGAATGATTGAAAATAATCTAATTATATCGCGAGGTTTATACCAAGTTTGATCTAATATATAATTTTCAATTGCTAATTTGCTTCGACCAATTGTCGGGGTAAAATATGTGTCCCATATGTTTAAACATTCTTTAATACCTAATTTTGTTTCACTGAAATGAATTCTTTTCTCTAGCATTTTTAATAAAGGATGATTACGAATGTCGCCACCCTTTTGCTCCCATGAAATAGTAACACCAAAATCTAAAATAGTTTTGTTTATTTCCATTCCTTTTGAGATAATATTTTTATATACTTCATTTCTAACGGCAGCTATTAGACGAACATGATAGTTTTGAGTACGATTTATATCGTTTAAATATTCTATTGCAAATATCAAATCCCTTATTAAAGTGATATCACGTTGATATGCCTTGTTTTTTTTCAAGGACAATTCTAATTCATCAACAAAAATATATATATTATTATCTGTGGGCTGTTGATTTTCATATAAACAGAGAATTTGTTTGGCAATAGAAGAAAAAGATACCGTTCTTTTTTCTGAATCAGTCCTTTCAAATTCAAAAGAAGTTTTTCCTATACTCGCAAGATTTATTTCAATATTGCCACGTTTCATTTGGGGTACAATTTTTTTTAAAGGGTTAGAATAATCATTTTCTCCGTAAATCAGCTTTATAAGTTGGCATAAATTCTTCCAATTTTTTGTGTTGCGGTCAAATACTCCACATTCTGTTTTATTTAGCCTATTTACAATTACTTTTATTAGATAGACTTGCCATGCTAAAGTACAATTCAATGAAATATCAGTTGGAATATCTTTTTCTATTGTTTCTTCAAAATTAATAACAGGAATAGATGACCGTTTTAACTGATTCCTTTGTTCTGTATCGACATCTTTTTTAAAACGAATAAACTCTGTAAAGTTTGTTGCAGGTTCTTCTAAAACTTTACTTTCGAGATATTTTAGTAGCATTGTTTTACCAGTTCCCTTGTTTCCAAAAATATAGTAAGTTGAGCCGTTTAATAATTTAGTAATATTAATATTAGGAAACTCAAAAAATAGGCCTTTAAATGTATTTTGACCATATTCAAGAAATTCATTATATCCATCTATTTTACCTAAATACATATCACTTATTTTCATGTTGCACATAATCAATCCTCCTCGTATAATAAGTTTCATAAGCAAGATATCCGCCTTGTCTGCAAAGCTTATTTTTCTTTTTACAACTAAATATTTCTACTAAACTGGATATCCTGATGCTACAATAATAATAGAGATTATGTGGCAAAGGCAACGTCTTATCCACGCAGCTCATCAAGATAACTACTTAAGAAGCTTTTCGTAGTATATATCTAAATTAATTCTATTCGATAAAAATCATGCACAACAGCTCTTGCTCCGAACCCCTCTTTTTGTGCTGCTAAGCCTTCGTTTAAATAACGCCCTTCTTGCTCACAGGATATGCCAAAATCAAACCAGTTTTTATCTTTGTAAACATCTGTAATCAACCAATCCAGCAAACAATCCAAGGCTCCAGTTTTCTTTCCCTCATCCGAATTTGCCAAATACTGTGTGTGTACCACGCCAGTCTGCAAAAAAAGCACTGTACCAGCTTCGATTCTGCCATTCTTCTCAGCTGTGTATAATTTGATGTTATTGGAAAATTTCTCTGCCAATAGTCTCAACTCATTAGCATTATGTACAGGATGTGTGCCATGATATTTCATCAGGATTTTGTCCAATAAAGCGATGTACTCCCCATATTTGCTGCTTTCCTGTAAACTATATTGATGCTTATATCCCTTCTTTATTTCACTCTTGCGAGTATAACGATATGGCAATCTATTTGGCAGATAAATGGAAAATGACACATCTCTCCTATATAATTTTGCATTATTACGAAACAATGCATACAGAGCTTCATCAGATGGATATTTATTGTATATAGCTGGCATACATTTATAAATAAGCATTCTGACACCAGCATTTTTCAAAAATTGTTTTACATTACCAAAAACATCCAGCATCTTAGCGGCTGTCATTTTGCTATCACAAACAAATCCTCCAAAGGTCAATCCTCCATGAGATATAACCGTATCACCATCTATACTAGCCGGTAGCAATGCCATAATATTTCCTTTGTCGTTATAAATAATAAGAGAAAAGTCGTGAAATCTATCACTATGATATTCCATATAATCACGATAAAAGAAAAAATGTCCATTCTTTGAGCTTTTAACAAAATTATCCCATTCTAATCTTTTATTATCTACATATTTTATTGTCTGCAAATACAACATCCCCAACTTTTATCTACATTGAAAAATACTATATACGTCTCTCAATAATAATATCTTCACGTCTATTTGCCATGGGCAAATTTTTATTCTGTGGTAAGAGATAGGTTTCATAACCAGCAGCACGATACCGTTGCATAATAGCAAAAACAATACTATCATCAATCTGTGCATAATCCAAATTATAGGGGCTAATAACAGGAACCTCATCTGTCCCAGTATAATTCTGATGTGTTTTTATCCCTTCCGCAGAAGCAAAAAAACGTCTCCGCTTGCTTCGATTAGGAATATCTCCTATTAATAATCTGCCTCCTAATGCTAATAGACTGACAGCTTTATCAAGAAAATTAAATATGCTATCATTAACACAAACATACATCATCACACTGTATATCAGCACAATATCTGCTCTACCTATATTATCCTTGATAAATTCACTATCTTCATCAGGAAATTTACCTGGTATCTTATGTATATTTCCATCACCATCTATTAAATCTAGCATTTCGGGCGCATCTAGCAAATATAATTCGTGCTTATTTTGCTTTGCTATTCCTATAATTTTATTGACAACATCATCACATCCGCAACCAATATCCACAACAATCTTGCCTAAGGATTTCAGACTCGATAATTTGCTCTCACCACAAATATCCTCCAATATCGAATCTGCATATCCTTCTCTGTATTTGTTTGGAAAACCTATCTTTTAATGTCTAGAAAGATTTTTTGCTGTCGCTAACTCTCTACTTTTTTCATACGTAAGTTCCCCCCACTTACAGTATTCAGATATTGACACTTATCCATAACTTTAAATTTATCTCCAATCGCACCTAGAAATATCGCATGCTTATTTTAAGGATAATTTTTTATGCATTTCCTGAATCGCATATGTCAATGGATCGCAAAAATTATATATTCCCTTACCCATATCAATATGTCTCAATAACACTGGAAACTCTGTACAACCTAAAATAATATTATCTATATCATATCTACCTAGGAATCGTAAAAACCTATCCTGCAATTCATTATCATATTTATTCTGCTTAACACATTCAATAAAATACCTTATTTCTTCCCAATATTGTTCCTCTGGCTCTATACAAGCTATATTGTATTTGGCAAGGCTCTTTGAATATAACTTCTGCTTCAAAGTTCCTTCAGCGGCTAGAATCAATACACTGTTGATACCATTATCAGCCAGATATTTTCCTGTGGCTTCTAGAATATTAATAACTTTGTCTTTTGCCTCTGGCAATTTTTCATATACATAAGACAAAAAATAATGGGCTGTACCACATACCATAACAATGCAGTCTACATTATAATCCAGCATTTTTTTCATGGACCCCACCATAGACTCAACTATCTCGTCATGTCCCCCCCCAGTCAACAATGCTCTTGTACGACTAGGCATAGAGTAAACATTATCTATTATCATATTGGGATAATCTCGCTCTGATGCCACTGCAAAACTATCCAGCAATCGACCATAAAAATCCAAGGTTGCATAGGCTCCAAATCCCCCTAATATTCCAATACATTTGCCAGTAAATTTTTCCACTGCATTCACCTAATCTTCTCCATTATCCAAAAATATGCCGTTGTTTCCTTGCGATTTGCCAAATCTCCCTGCCACATTACATCCTGATAAATAATATTATATTTCTCAGAAGATAATGAATTTCGGAACAGCGTATTATATTCCTCTACGCCACGATAAATGGCACTATATTTACTCTCCAATTCCTCTGAATAAATTTTATTCAACGTAAGCCTATCTTTTAATCCTACAGATTCTTTGATACATATTCTGCCACCAACAGCAATTAATTCTTCTAAATTGCTCATACATTGAGCTAAATCAGTGTCATTTATGTACATCATTACACCATTAATCAATATAGCATCGAATTTATTATGTTTAAGATTTTTTGGTAAATTTAGCAATAAATCCTGAAAAGAACTCTCAAAAAAATAGAAGTTTTTATTCTCCCTGAATTGATTTTTGGCTAAGTTTAATATATTACCACTATAATCTGCTCCTACGTACATTCCCTGATTAGACAGTATTTTTAGCATGTGATTTCCCCAACGACCAACACCACAGCCTATATCCATAACTCTGCTTTCTGACTGCAAATTCAAAAAAGGCATTATTCTAGTTTTTTCGTATTTGTCGCGTTCCAAAGCCATCTCAGGATGCTTATCCTGATAATTAGTGTAATTGATTAAATAAGGCAAATTTTTTTTAACCCTGTTATTGAAAAATGATTTGACATCATCTTCATCTATAGCAATCTTATTTGTCTTTATTCTCTGCTCATTATTCACAATTCTATCTCCATGTTTTTATAAATTCGATAGCATTTATATAATCATTATATGTATCTATATCTCGTGCTCTTATTTTAATTCCTCGCATTGGCAAATGCGCTTCCAGTTGATTAAAAACATTTTCTGAAGAATACACTACATTTTCTCTTTTCAAACAGCAGGGGCCGGTCCACTCATAATCTCCCTCCTGCCTAGAGAAACTAATTACCTCTCCCGCTTCATTAACATTGACATATACCCCATCCTCTGAGGATTTATCGGCATAGGCAATCCACTCTCCATCCAATTCTAACAGCATTTTAGCATCCTCTGGATGAATCAAAAGGTCGCCATCAATCTCTATGGCATATTTTGCCCCATGCCGTGCTCCCAGATAATAACTAGTGCCAGTTTTGGTATCAAAATAATTGTGGTTATAGACAAACACCGCATCCGGTCGATATTTCCTTACCTCAGCAATAACCTCTGCGGCCTGAAATCCTACTACCACACGAATATCCTTTACTTCCTGAAAAAGCTCCAGCTGCCATTGGATAATGGATTTTCCGTCTATCTTTATCAAAGCCTTGGTTGTACCCAGTCCCAATCTTGAACCTATACCTGCACAGCTTATAATAACTGATTTAGTTGTCTGCATAATGTCTCCTCATCATATATAAGATAATCTGCTATCGACAAAACACTCATGGCTGGGTCATGAGTAAGGCCGGAAGCAATGGCAATATCAGCACACCGCATGGCCTCCACATCATTATTACCATCGCCAATAAAGACAACCTTGTGTCCCTCGGCCTTGTATCTATTTACAACATTTTCCTTACGAAGTATGCTAGTCAGTTTTTTTACCTGATTATTCTCTATATTACCTTCTGAACAAAAAAACTCACAGTGCACAAAATCATTTATTTGGCAAACCCAATTTGCCAGGTTCCCAGTAGCCACACAGCAATTTTCAGGATTTGTATTGATAAAATTACACAACGATTCGTACAATTTTACCTTACCTAGCAAATCAGCAATCTCACTTACTGGTAATTTTCCCAATACATATACTCTCCTAATAAAGGACTCTATAAAAGGAACCCTACCATCCACAGTATTTCGGGTAAGCTCCATGATTTCCCCTTCTACCGAAAAATGCTTAGCAATCAGAGGCAGCGTTTCCTCCTTAGTCACTGTCCCATCTAAATCAAATATAAACTTTGTCATTCACTCACCGCCCTAACTATATCTTCATACATATAGGTCGCAGCATTCTTACCATTTTTTTCATAATATTCCAAATAATTAGCAAAAAATTTCTCTCTTAAATGCCTTTTAGGATCTTGAAAGGATATACGTTCTATAAAAGAACGAATTTCACCAAATTTATCCCCTCTTGCCTTATACAGTACTTCTAACACAGCTTGTCCGAATTCATTTAAATGTATTTTCTCCCTTAGCAGGAACAAACATGGCTTATTAACATACAAATACTCTGCCATAAAGGACATGCTGTCAAAGATCATGCAATCTGAGCTTGCAAACCATGGCATATATTCCCCCGTAACGTAGCGCCCATTTGGTAAATCATCCCATTCACGACAATACGCATCGAATTCCTCCATGCTTTTAAATATACCATTTCGCACAGCACTTATTCTCAATAATGGATGTGGTTTAAATATCCATGAGGTTGACTCTTTATGATGTTTAGCATATTCCAACATATATCTATAATTCATAAAAAAAGTAGAATGATAGGGAACTTCCTTAATTGAATGATGTGGTGCATAAATAATTTTCTTAATTCTCTTACTGTTGCCATAAATCTTCCAATTTGCCTGCTTTGCAATATCATGTACATATAGTCTATCTAATTTGCTATACCCAGAAAAAGTCATACCATAATGGCCTATATCACAATATTTATCTGCTAAAAAAAAATAAATGGAGCTAGAAACGTAATTTCGCCATGCAATATTGTGCATCAAAAGATTAAACTGTACATTTTGAATATCTGCAACATAAAAACCATAAGGAATATAGCAAACCAATGTGGTAAGCGGAATCTCTCTCTCCCCCCAATTTTGCAAGGAGAATAGGTATGGCGATGTATAGAATACAATATCAAAATCACCTGGATGAACCGTACCATCAGCAAAGCAATATGGAATATCAGTCTTGCTAAAATGCTCTTGAAGTTGTGATATTTCCTCCTGAAAATCTGTATTTATTTGCCAGACTATTATAACCTTTACATCGAATCTCTCATCACGCAAAAATTTATAAACTAATTCATCTCCTATCCATTCAGACAAACATGATATTTGAAATGATATTGATATTTTTTGCTTTTTCCTTAATCTTGCCACATTTGATTCATGCATTGATTGCAAGCAATTGAGATATGGCTCTTTTTTTAGCAATTTATACAGAACATCATATGTGCTAATTTCTATATTCAAATTAATCACCCACTTGATATTACTCAAATTCATTTACTATTTTAATAACATATGCTATTTCCTGAGTATTCATGCCATTGAACATAGGCAAACTAAGTACATGATCTGCAAAGTATTCTGCCTGTGGCAATTTTTCTCTAGTTATACCTAAATATTCATAACACTCAGCAAGATGTGGCGGTATCGGATAATGTATAACCGTTTCTATTCCTTTAGCCTTCAAATATGCTTTTAATCTATCCCGTTCTTTGCACAACACAACAAACTGATGGTAGACATGTTCTGCCCCTTCACATATATCTGGCAATTTTATAAGCGGATTTACTATTCCCTGTAAATATTTTTCTGCAATATGCTGACGTTCTTCTATCAACTCTGGCAAATGCTTCAATTTTACCCGTAGCAATGCCGCTTGTATTTCATCTAGCCTGGAATTTACACCGGCATATTTATTATGGTATTTAATCTCACTGCCATAATTACGCAACATCGAAATTTTCTTGGCCAATGCTTCATCATCGGTAACAATAGCACCAGCATCACCAAAAGCTCCTAAATTTTTGGTAGGATAAAAACTAAAACAACCTATAGTTCCCCAATGACCAGTCATAATATCATCGTAATGGGCACCATGAGACTGGGCGCAATCCTCAACCACAGGCAATCCATATTTATCTGCAATCTGCTTTATAGCAACCATATTAGCAGCTTGTCCATATAAATGCACAACCATAATGGCCTTAGTCTTTTTCGTAATTGCCTGCTCTATTAAATTTTCATCAAGATTATAATACTTATTGGGTTCTACAAAAACTGGTGTTGCTCCATTAGCCGTAATAGCCAAAACTGTGGCAATATAGGTATTTGCTGGCACTATTACCTCATCGCCAGCTTTTATTTCCAATGCACGCAAGGCCAAGGTCAAAGCATCCAAGCCAGAATTAACACCCACACAATATTTTGCACCTACAAATTCTGCAAACTCATGTTCAAATGCTTTCAACTCTGGACCTAAAATATACCATCCTGAACGCAATACCCTCAAAGCAGCTTCCTCATACTCTTCTTGATGCAGCGAAAACTGTCTGCCTAATACCGCTAAATCTATCTTCATGATTTATCCGCCTCATCCCTGCGTACCATTTCCAGAAACACATCATAATCACGTATATAATCTTCTTCATTATACAGTTCAGAAGCCAATACCATCAGCACCGCATCGGGAGAGAAATCATACATCTCCCGCCACATATTATTGGCTACATACAATCCCTCATAAGGCTTTTCTAATGGCACAACCTTTTTTTCATGTCCATTATCCAGCTTGATTTTGCAGCTACCATGAATACAAACCAATATCTGTTCCAAGGATCTATGGGCGTGATGACCACGAATCACCCCTTCCGCAGTATCATACATATAATAAACACGTTTAATTCTAAAAGGAATATCCTTAAATTCCTCCAAGGCAATCAACTGTCCTCTATCATCACCATGGGGTTGAAAAACATATTTTATAACCTGCATACTATTTCATCCTATCTATCGTGAAAATTTTTTCTCAAATCTATGCCAAAAATCATTTTGCTCCTTTAATCTATAAGAAGATATATCATGTATAGAATAGCCATATTCAGATTTTCTATTTACCAATATATTTTGCAAATTATCTGCAAACGCCTCTTCACTGATAACAGAATTCTGCATTTTTTCTCTATATTCTACATTACTTAATTTATTATTTATATAGGCATCAATATATGACATCAATTCATCAATATCTCTGGATTCAACATCAATATGTGCTCCATCAAATAGCAATTCTGCACAGGAATCCTCTCCGTTTGATAATGTAAATGGCGGTTTTCCAGCCAAAGCACTATATTGAGTCAGCAAACCACCTGCTATAGGATAAGTATTCAAATACATATCCACATTTTCCAGAACCTGAAATAAATCCTTTCTTTCTGTAGTATAAAAAACACGATTTGGATATTGTATTATTAGCTCTCTTAAGGGCTTAAACTCCTCATTAGAACCATACCCCGCATACCAGAATTTGAGTTGTGGATATTTTAGCAGCAGATATTCCACCAATTTGTAGTAAATCAAATCATCATCAATAGTTTTGTACAAAAATCCTCCTGAAAATACCACAAAATCATCCTGTTTCTTTTCAAATGGAAAACCTTGAAACCTTATATTCTTATTGATATCTGGATAATATGGCTGCTTCAGGATTTTATTACGTGCAATCATCCTATATTTTAAAGAGATATTGACTCCATAATCTCTAAATTCCAATGAATAATCAAAAGCATTGATACCTAGCCAAAAAGCATGGTCTGTTAAATTTATCTGATATCTTTCCACCTGACCAGCAAGTTGATTAAAAGTCATAACAGCAGACACATCATATGGTGTAGTATAGAAAAAAGCCTTTGCTGGCTTGACGATAGAAAATACCTTGTATATATATTGATACCACAATGTATAACTATCTGTCCGGCAAAATACTATTTCCCCGCCTGCATCTTCAATTAGCTTAGTAATTCTTGGAATATTGCCTTGTGCATTTGAGATAGTCATATATATTACCTTGTAACCCAAATTCACTAAAGCCTTTAGATATATATAAGCTAACCCCCTGCTATCCAAACCAAAACCATCATAAAATAAAACTGTTTTGGTATTTACATCTTTTATTTCCTCAAAATCACACTTTTTTTGTAACTGCTTCTGAATATTAAGCAATGCATTTTCCAAATCATTATCTACATAATATTGATTGCTTTCGTACAAGCTATTAGCTAATATGGTTATCTTCGCCAGAGCTTCTTCATATTTTTGCAAAAATACCAATTTTTTTATCTCGTTCTTATTTCGCTGAATCCAAGCAGCATATTTTTCTTTAAAGAGAATTTTTTTATTTGTAATATCATCAACATCATTTTTCATATTACAATCTATGTTACCTTTCTTTTTAATACAATTAAATAGTCGTTCAGCATATATCTCCATACCCCTATCACCTGGATGAATAGCAACTCCAGCATGATTAATACGAAAGATCTTATTATCCAACTTTATTTCAATATTATCACCGGCGATATATGGGGCAATACAACGAATATCTTCAAAGGATACATATTGTTCACCCCCCCCGAGAACATACATTTCTCTTTATATTATCTACATCATCCTTTTGAAAAAAAGAACTGCAAACCAAAATATTTTCCTTTAAACATGATTTCTGTAAATATGTCAAAAGAGAACGAAAATCTCCCTCAAAATTAGCCACAGAGGATATATTCTCACCCAACTGCACTATAATGTAATCATAAGATTTATCTAGCAAATCATCTAGTAAAGGCAATACCTCATCTCTATCGTGATCCATTATTTCCCATTTTAAGAAATTAATATCCGCGTATTCTACATGTTGCCCACTTTTACGTAATTTATTAACCAATAAATGAACATAATCATTCTCTGGTGAACTAGCTGCCATGCCCCATTCTCCAGGCCAATAAGAACATTTGCCATGTTTTGTAATGCTGTTTCCAATAAAAAGTAAATTCATCTGTTTAATACACTCCTAAAATTCATCCATACCATACAAAATTTTAACCTTTGCGCTAGCTGCTATATCTGCAATAAAAGACGAATCTGCTTCCTTGGTGGTGATTATATAATCCATCAAAGGTATTATACATTTGCTAGTATAATCTTCAGTTGATTGATTCAAAACCAGATGCCCCTGCTGATAGCTGTTAATCAATTTCTCAAATTTCGATTTAACATTGCTCGGTATATCTGCTGGCATATCTATAAATAGAATTTTCTTATCCGTTACATTAGCGAATTTGCTTAAAACAGTCTGCCATATTTTTTCTTTGGATAACAAATCAGGCACAAAATAATAGAATTGATACCCTTCCTCTTTGAATTGCTTAATAACATTCTGCAATTCCTGACATTCAGCACTAATCTTCATTGTAGGAATTTCTATATACTTTTCCTTGAAAGATTCCATATTTTCCATTTCTAGCCAACAAGATTTTATTTTTTCTGGTGCCCAATTCCACCAACGCAACTTCTGCAACCATTCAATGGTAGCTTCATCAAATCTATATTTGATTACTCTCGCTGGATTGCCCACAACTACTGCATAGGAAGGTACATCCTTAGCTACAACAGCTCCTGCACCTATTACAGCGCCATTGCCAATTTTCACCCCGCCTAATAAAGTTACATCTGCACCAATCCACACATCATTGCCTATGACAATCTGATAATGATTCGATTCTGGATAATTATTAACACTCCCGCCATGCATGCCCTCAAAGGCTTCATGAAAAGGATATGTAGTAACTCTGCTGCTATCATGATTCAAGCCTGCAATAAACTTTATTCTATGTCCAATGGAAGAATATTTTCCGATCAAAACATGACACTGAGGCCCACCAAATTCCAACGTTCCCTGTACCAAATAGGAGCCTTCTCCCAAAGTTACCCCCACAACAGACTGCTCTTTATCTAGATAAATTTTTCTTACGGACTGCTCAAAGTTACTGCAAGATACATTTATAATCATAATTTTCCTCACGAAAATAAGCCTACGAGCTTTGCTCCTAGGCTTAAAATTTTATTCATTTTTGCGGATAATCCCACCATAAAAATAGGCATGGGACAACACCACCCTACCATTGCATTTCTGATATCCTACCTGTTGCTAGCAGGTACAGTCAAAAAACATACGGATTCCACCATTATTTATATCGACTAAGTTTTACATAACTTGAACTACTATTTTTTTCCTGAATTTTCTCTTATATCAATACACTGCTCTAATACATATGCATCAATAGAACTGATCCTATTATCATCAATGGACGCTGCCATAATATTTCCTTTAATATCTACCGGGGGATTCAGATTTAGTTCCACACCGTCTTCAATATTTTTAAATAATTTGTCAATTTCATTCATGAATATCACTCCATTTTCATAAACCTGCAATATTAATAAAAACAACATCAATTATCAATATTACCACACAAATCATTAAACTTTTTAGTCCTTGGCAGTAATAATCTGTTTTATTTTGATTGTTTTTTCTATTCTGTAAAATTACATCACAGTATTTCTTCCCCAGTGCTTGCAACATATATTCTTTATTACATTTTGTTTTATTTAGAAAATTCTCTATAGGGAAACACTGATATACATTCACAGACATAACCTTTATAAAACATCTTACCGCATACATTAGAGCAATCATACATATAAGTTTGATATTTGTAGCTACTATTAAGACCAATAATCGATACTGATTAAAATTTTCATATCTAATCCAACAAAAAATATTAGTTACATAGTTACTATTCCCAAGAACATAAAAAAACAAGGATCCTACAAATGCTATAAATGCCATAGTTCGATTTTCTACGCTTGTTTTGCGATTACGTTCAATATCATACTCACTTTTAGCTATCTGCAAAAATATCTCTGCAGATGGGTAACTTATATCATTATTTTTAGTGCTATTAGATTTATCGTCATTCTCAATATTACTATTATTCTCCATATCGCACCCCAATACCTCAACTCAATATTATATATCACATCTGCGTTAATAACTTTTACTTAATTATAATTTATTTTTCTACTTATTTCAACAATAATGCCCCTGATGCCATTATACTGCCATGTTTTAGAAAACTGTGTGGTAAGAATAGCTCCTATGATTTTCCCTACGAAAATAAGCCTACGAGCTTTGCTCCTAGGCTAAAAATTTTATTCATCTTTGCGGATAATCCCACCATAAAAATAAGCATGGGACAACACCACCCTACCATTACATTTGTGATATCCTACCTGTTGCTAGCAGGTATAGTCAAAAACTTATGGATTCCACTATTATTTATATCGACTGCATTTTATATTATATTAACACCATACGATATAAAATATTTCGCAGTCGGATTGTTTTTTGATTTCTGTTATTCAGTTATATTAATACTTCCCTCTGGTGCCAAATATTTCATTAATTTGGCGACATATCTATCAAAATCTTCATACTGTCTATCTTTTTCTGCCAGTAGAATATAATCATATTTTCCCGTCAACAGGGTGAAGATATCCTGTTCCAGATTAGGGCAATAGCTAACATCTAGATACTTACCTGCCAAAGCCGCCTCCATCCAGTTTTCTGTGGCTCCTGATATTTGTGCATAAGGATACTTATTTTGCAGATAGCAAATATCCATCCCCATATTACAACCAACTACAAAGATTCTGGCAACGCCCTCCTTTGGTATGCTTACATCAAAAATAACATTATGAGCTGCGCCATAATCTGGCGTTACCTGCCATTTCTCGATAAACAATCCTTGATTGCGTTGTAGCAAAGCTGCGTATTTGCGCGCTTTTTCTGCCTGCTCCTCTGGAGTAGTATGCTTGCCAAAGGAAGCACTACCATAATGATGAATAAAGGTGTCTCCACACACTAGTAGCTTATATCCAGCCATTATCAGCTTTAGGGAATAATCATCATCCTCGTAATTTCCAGGTGCATATCTCTCATCCAAGAAGCCTGCTATCTGATATGCTTTATTCTTGATAAGATAGCAAAAACCTACCAATCTTGGCCGTATCTCCCACAAGGCTGGATTAGAGTGATTTATTTTTTCTGCAAAAGCAATCAGTTCATCATAATCTTTATAATCTACCTCTATCTTTTGCCAATTAGAGCAATTATTGGTTATGCAGCTTACAGCTCCCACCTGTGGTTCACTGTACAAAGCTATCTGCATATTCTCCAACCACCTAGGAGTAACAATGGTATCACTGTTCAGAAGCAAAATATCATTGCCCTCTTCCGCTAGCTCCATGCCTTGATTACAACCACCTGGAAAACCTTTATTTTCCTTATTGCAAACCAGCTTTATATCCTTCTGCCTTTTCAGCCATGCCACAGAAGCATCCTGAGAGGCATTATCTATCACAATAATCTCATAGCTTCCTGCAGGAGTAAATTTGCGAATACTCTCTATGCAGGATTTTGTTAAATTATACGTATTATAGCTTAATATTACTATGCTTGTTTTATTCATAAATATCCCTACCTCACGATGTTGCGGACATTGATTTTGTTTCCGTTCTGTTATCTGTCCACCTATAATTCATAGTATACTAATAGTCTACATAGAAGTCTAGAAAAAACTAATAGTATCATTTACACAACATGTAAAATTCTCCTTGGCTCTATCAGTGCCATGCTTTAACAAAGGGTTATGTTCCCAAAATGTAATTCCTTGATACATTTTAATAACCAAAAAGTATTCTGCCGACTACATTTTGCTACCATAAATTTAGGTGCAATATTTTCCATCTCCTAAATCCCTACACCTCAAAATGCTGGTCTGATTCCTCAGTCCAGCCTTTCTTTGTCTATTTTCCTTTATACTATTTCTACACAGTAGGTGTCCAAATAATATTATTCATTGGGCATCTCTAACAATGTGTGCTGTTCTCCCAAGCCTATTTCGTATTCTGCAAAGCTGCGATCCAATTTAGCTAAATATACTGCGTTATTGGCTGCCTTGCTATCTATAGTAAAAAGCTCTGCAGGAATAGCTTTATCATTGACTATAACCTCTTTATTCATCTATACGCCAATTCCTTATACGCCTGATGGTTCTTCTTAATCAATTCCTGGGATATTTGCTTGATACGATATGCAATATTAGCATCATCTTTGCTAGTCAAAATCTTTTTAGCCTTTGAATTTACATCTACTTTTTTCATAGCAAATCTCTCCTACAATAAATTGATTTACATATCAACCTTGCGTTTGAATGTTATACAAGCCCAGCCTTTGTTTTCTAGCCGTTCTACTACTCCGTAACCATGCTTTTCTGCGGCTGCTAATACGTCCTCTATTCTGTCTTCAATAATACCGCTGGTTAGCAAAGTGCCGCCCTGTTCCAAGTGTTCATCCAACTGGTCAAAGAGGCGGATAATGATATCTGCAATAATATTGGCAATAACCAATTCTGCCTTGCCGTGCACATTTTGCATCAAATCGCTCTGGGCCACAGAGATTATATCCTGTACATTATTCTGCTCCAGATTTTCCTCTACGATTTTCAACACAGAGTCATCATAATCCACTGCCTGAATATTTGTTGCTCCCAGCTTGGCAGAGATAATGGAGAGAATACCAGAACCTGTACCCACATCAAAGACAGTCATGCCCGGCTTTACCAGTTTCTCCAGTTGACGGATGCACATGGAAGTGGTGGCATGGGTGCCTGTGCCAAAGGCTGCTCCTGGATCCAGCTCTATGACAACCTCATCATCCTTTGGCTCATATTCCTCCCAAGTAGGCTTGATAACCACTCTTTCTCCTGGCTTTTCTGTATGGAAATACTGCTTCCAGGTGTCTGACCAATCCTCGTCCTGCAGCTCTGCTGTAGTCAGCACAGCAGGAGCCGTATTGACACCCCGGCTTTCTAAATCCTTAATCTCCTGCTGCAAAGTCTGGATTCTTCCCTCTAGCTCCCCGTTAACTGGCAGATAGGCCTTTTCCACAACCACCTCGGTTTCCTTGGCAATAGGAATATCTGTATAGTCCCATTTGCCAGAGGTTATATAGTCGTTTACCAGCTCTGGGTCCTCAATAACCACGCCAGAAGCACCTAAATCCCGAAAAATCTCAGCTATCAGCTCCACCGCCTCATGGCTGGTCTGAATGCTTATTTCACACCACTTCATCCAAAATCCTCCTCTATATGAATAAAATAAAAGACAGACATTACCCTTATATTGTAACATCTGCCTTTTATTTCGTAAACTTCAGATTTTAGTCCTTAAACAGCTTTTTAATTTTATTCAACCAGGTATCCTGTTCTGGATTTACCTTGTTCCCGCTGAGCTCACCAAATTCCTTCAGCAGTTCCTTCTGTCTGTCAGACAGCTTCTGGGGTGTGAGCACCTTGATTCTTACGTGCTGGTCACCGTTGCCATTTCTTCTCAGCATAGGAATACCCTTACCCCGGAGACGCATTACAGTACCGGACTGAGTACCTGGCGCAATCTTCATCTCCACCTTGCCATGAATGGTTGGCACCTCAATGGTATCACCTAAAGCTGCCTGTACAAAGGTTATAGGCACCTGACACATTACATCGTAGCCCTCACGGGTAAATAGCTCATGTGGCTTGATATATACATAAACATACAAATCACCGCTAGGGCCGCCACGACGACCGGCCTGACCGCCACCAGCAACTCTGATGCGCTGTCCCTCATCAATACCAGCTGGAATCTTTACCTTGATATTCTTGGTAACCTTCTTCTGACCACGACCGCCACATTCCTTACATGGAGTCTTGATAATCTTGCCTGTACCACTGCAACGCTCGCAGACATGGGAATTTACCATACGGCCAAATGGGGTATTGGCATAGGACTGAACCTGACCAGTACCATGACACTGAGGACATTCCTCTGGGCTGGTTCCCTTGGCTGCACCAGTACCGCCACAGGCAGTACAATTCTCAGTGCGAGGTACCTTTAACTCTCTCTCCACACCAAAGGCTGCTTCCTCAAAGGTCAGCTCCACATCAATGCGCAGATCCGCACCCTGCTCTGGGCCATTACGGCGAGCCTGACTACGGCCACCACCAAAGAATGTATCAAAAATATCGCCGAAATCGCCAAAGCCGCCGCCACTAAAGCCACCGCCGCCGAAACCGCCGAAGCCACCAAAGCCGCCGCCAGCACCACCGGCACCGCCACCATGAGCAAAAGCATCATGACCGAACTGGTCATACTGAGCCTTTTTCTGAGGATCCTTCAGCACATCATAGGCCTCATTGATTTCCTTCATGTGCTTTTCAGCATCTTCCTTGTTGTTCAGATTGCGGTCCGGGTGATATTTAATCGCCATTTTACGATAGGCTTTCTTTATTTCATCATCAGAGGCTCCCTTTTTGATACCCAGGACCTCATAATAATCCCGCTTTTCGCTCATTTATCTCACCTTTACCTATTAACACAAATATGAGCTGCCACCTCTAGGCAGTGAACATTGACACATACACCAGGGCGGCAGCCCATACTCAAAATTTCATCTAATTATTTGCTCTCAGTAAACTCAGCATCGATTACATCGTCATCCTGCTTGCCGCTGGACTGCTGCTGGCCTGCCTGACCACCCTGCTGACCGCCGGCTGCCTGCTGTGCCTGCTGATAAGCAGCTGCGCTGATAGCATGCAGTGGCTCCTGCAGCTCCTCGGTAGCCTTCTTGATAGCCTCAGTATCGGTGCCCTTCAGAGCTTCCTTTACCTTCTCAATAGCAGCCTTGGCCTTGTCTACCTGGCCAGCTTCTGCCTTGTCGCCCATTTCCTTAATGAGCTTCTCAGCCTGATATACCATGGAGTCAGCATTGTTGCGAATCTCAATGCTTTCCTTCTGTGCCTTATCCTCAGCTGCGTGAGCCTCAGCTTCCTTAACCATACGGTCAATATCATCCTTGCTCATGCCGCTGTCAGACTGAATGGTAATGTTCTGAGACTTGCCGGTACCCAGATCCTTAGCAGATACATGTACGATACCGTTGGAGTCAATATCAAAGGTAACTTCAATCTGAGGAACTCCACGAGGAGCAGGTGGGATATCGGTCAGGCTGAAACGGCCCAAGGTCTTGTTGCCGGCAGCCATTTCACGCTCGCCCTGCAGAACATGAATCTCAACAGCAGGCTGGTTATCAGCTGCAGTGGAGAATACCTGGCTCTTGGAAGTAGGAATGGTGGTGTTACGCTCAATAATCTTGGTGCAAACACCGCCCAGAGTCTCAATACCCAAAGACAATGGAGTTACATCCAGCAGAACTACGTCCTTGGCGTTAGTCTCATCACCGGAGAGAATACCGCCCTGGATAGCAGCACCAACAGATACGCACTCATCAGGGTTAATACCACGATGAGGTTCCTTGCCCAAATACTTGCGAACAGCTTCCTGAACAGCAGGAATACGGGAAGAACCACCAACCATGAGAACCTTGGTAATATCGCTGCTGGAGATGCCTGCATCTTCCATAGCCTTACGGGTAGGAACCATAGTACGCTCAACCAGATCAGCAGTCAGCTCATCAAACTTTGCACGAGTCAAAGTCAGATCCAAATGCTTAGGGCCGCTGGCATCAGCAGTAATAAATGGCAGGTTAATATTGGTGGAAACCATGTTGGACAGCTCAATCTTAGCCTTCTCAGCAGCCTCGATAACACGCTGAGCACTCATCTTGTCCGCAGACAAATCAATGCCGTTCTCCTTCTTGAACTCCTCTACAATCCAGTTCATAACTGCCTGGTCGAAGTCATCGCCGCCCAGATGGGTATCACCATTGGTAGCACGAACCTCAAATACACCATCCTCAATATCCATAATGGATACATCGAAGGTACCACCGCCCAGGTCAAATACCAGAACAGTCTGAGTCTCGTCCTTGTCAATACCATAAGCCAAAGCAGCAGCAGTAGGCTCGTTGATAATACGCAGTACATCCAAGCCGGCAATCTGACCAGCATCCTTGGTTGCCTGACGCTGGCTATCGTTAAAGTAAGCAGGAACAGTAATAACTGCCTTGTCTACCTTTTCACCCAGATAAGCCTCAGCATCAGCCTTCAGCTTCTGCAGAATCATAGCAGAAATCTCAGGTGGAGTGTAGCTCTTACCATCAACAGTTACAGTGTAGTTCTTCTCACCCATATGACGCTTGATAGAAGAAACGGTGCGGTCAGGGTTAGATACAGCCTGACGCTTTGCCAACTGGCCTACCAGACGCTCACCAGTCTTGGTGAAGCCAACAACGGATGGGGTAATTCTGCTACCCTCTGGATTTGTAATAACTGTAGGCTCGCCGCCTTCCATAACAGATACTACAGAGTTAGTAGTACCCAAATCAATACCAATTACCTTAGACATAATCTATTTCCTCCTTATAAAATAAGAACCTTTACAAATTTATTTTAGCTATTTGCTACAACCTGAACCATGGCGGGACGAATAACCTTGCCCTTAACCATATAGCCCTTTTGCAGCTCCATAGCAATGGATTCATCCTCAAGGTCTGGATTTTCCACCCGCATTACTGCCTGATGGAAATTTGGATCAAATTTGGCATCAGTGGTGTCAATCTTCTCCAAGCCCTTGTTTTTCAATATTTCTGCCAGCTGGTTGTAAATCATCTCCACACCCTGCTGGAACTTGGCGCCATCAGTTGCTTCCGCAGCCATGGCTCTATCAAAATTATCAATCATTGGCAGCAGATCCTTGATAAAATCCTGCACTACCATATTGGACAATTCTTCCTTTTCCTGACGGGTACGACGGCGGAAATTCTCAAAATCTGCCTGCAAGCGCTTCATACGCTCCACACCCTCAGACAGCTGCTTCTTGACAGCTTCCAATTCCTCGGCAGCCTCCTGGCCCTCTGCCTCCTCAGTAACCTCCTGAGAAGCTTCCGCCTCTCCAGCCTGAGTTTCGGCGATCTGTGGCTCCTCAGCAGTGTTCTCTGCGGTATCTGCCTCAGCCTGCTCTGTGGTCTGCTGCTCTATATCTTCATTTTTCTTCATTTCTTCATTCTCCAAAGGCATTAACCTTCACCTCTTCATATTTTCTATCTTTTCTACCAATGCAACCTTTTGATTACCTCAGTGAGATTTTGATTCATATAATTCAGCAAGGACATGGTCTTGCCATATTCCATGCGGGTTGGCCCCAGCACTGCCATAGATCCCAGCAGCTCCCCATCCAGATGATAGGTGGCAGTAATAATGCTACAATCCTTTATGCCGCTGTAATCATTTTCCTGACCAATGCTGACGGTAAGGCCATCCCCTAAATGTGCTTTGAGAATATCCTTCATCAGCTGATCCTTTTCCAGCATTATCAGCAAGTCCTTTACCTTGTCCACATTGTGGAACTCAGGCTGCTCCAGCATTTCTGTGGTGCCTCCCAGATAAAGCCTTTCCTTCTTCTGGGAATCCAGAGCCTTGTTAATAAGCTGCAGGGCGGATTCATAAAGACCACTATCGCCAATCTCTCCCTGAATCTGCTTTAGACTGCTCTTTTGGATTGCTCCTAAAGTATGTCCCGCCAGACATTCATTTATCACAGCTGCCATGCGCTGAAAATCTTCAAAGGCAGCCCCGGCTGGCATTTCCATAATCCTGTTTTCCACAAAGCCTGCATCTGTCATCAGCACTGCAATAACCCGATGGTCATCTAAGGGCAGAAACTGCATACAGCGAAAAGCCGCTTGGGAAATCTGAGGCGCCAACACCAGAGAAACATTTCTGGTGAGCCGAGAGATTATTTTGGCTGTTTCCTGAAAAACCTGATCAACCTGCTGTACCTTGTTTTGGTACCATTTGTTGATAACAGTCTTTTCCTCCTCGCTCATGGGCTTGACAGGCAAAAGTGAGTCCACATAAAGCCGATAGCCCTTGGAGGAAGGAATCCTGCCAGAGGAGGTATGAATATGCTCCAAATATCCCAGCATTTCCAAATCCGCCATTTCGTTGCGGATGGTGGCTGAGCTAACCCCCAGGTCATATTTTCTGGCCAAGGTTCTAGAGCCTACAGGCTCAGCAGAGGATATATAGTCCTGAACTACAGCCTGCAAAATTCGCTTTTTGCGATCATCAAGCCCTTTCAACATTTTTCAGCCTCCTCTTGTTAGCACTCCAATCAGGTGAGTGCTAACTTCTGAAAATAATATACCTCTTATTTGTCAAAATGTCAATAAGTCAAAGTAAAATATTTTTTACAATAAAAATTCCCCGAAAACCTGATTGCCGTATTTCATGCCCAAAGGAGTCAAAGCAATGCCCCTAGCTGTATGCTGCAGCAAGTCCTGTGCCACCAGCTTCTCGATAGTTCTGCCATAAACCGTAAACAAATCCACCCCAAATTTCTGCTGAAAGAGATTTTTGTCAATGCCTGCCGCAGTTCGCAAGCCCAGAAAGCAATACTCCTCCATATGAGCCTGTCTATCCACCTGCTCCTCTAGGGTGGCTGGCAATCTGCCTGCTTCCAGAGCAGAGATATAATCATCTATACTGCTGGGATTTTCATAGCGGGTTCCCTGCCAATAGCTATGGGCTCCAGAACCTAGCCCCAGATAGTCTACATCCTGCCAATAGGATAGATTGTGCTTGCTTTCATATCCCGGCAGGGCATAATTGGAGATTTCATACCGCTGATACCCAGCCTCTGGCAATTTTTCCACTATATAATCATGCATTGTCTCCACCAGTTCATCTGTTGGCAGCTGCAATTTACCCAAAGCCTCCATGCGATGAAAGGCTGTACCCTCCTCCAGCTGGAGACCATAAATGGAAATATGCTGAACCGGCAAGGTCAAAGCCCTTTCCACCGACTGGGTTAAAATCTCCCTATACTGCTGTGGCAAGCCATAGATTAAATCCAAGCTGATATTGCCAAAGCCTAAATTATGAGCCAGCTCAATGGTATCTGCCGCTTCCTGAGCCGTATGTATTCGGCCTATTTTTTGCAAGCAATTATCATCAAAGGACTGTACCCCTACACTAAGGCGATTTACCCCTGCCTGTTGCAGAAGCAATAGCTTTTCCTTATTCACAGTGCCTGGATTCATTTCTACCGTAAATTCCTCCGCCTTTGCCACCACTACATATTTTTGAGCAATCTCCAATAGCTTTTCCAGCTGATGGGCGTTAAGGGCAGTGGGCGTACCTCCCCCTATATATATGGTTCTAGGGGCAAATTTACTTTCTGTGTCTATAGCATTATCTTTTGGATTCACTCTTTGCCTTAATAAAGCAAATTCCTGCTCTAAAGCCTGCAAATACCTATCAATTTTTTTCTCCCGGCCTGCAAAGGAGGGAAAATCACAATAAAAGCATTTTTGCCGGCAGAAGGGAATATGTATATATAGACCAAATTCCTTTTTCATAAATTATCCCGTCCTCGATTGGCCAGCATGATAATCACAGCCTCCAACTCCACCAAATCTGCCTGTCCGGTTTTCAGGCCATAATCCGCATCAGACAGGGCCAACAGAGCTTTCTTTAAGAGTCCCGGCGGAAAGCTGGCCGCCTCCCGACCTGTTTTTTCGGCAATAAAGGGAGGCTGTCCCAATTTGCCAGCCAAGGCGCGACCACGAACACCTTGTGCCTGCAAGGCCTGGGCCTGCCACCACAGGCGAATTTGCCTAGCCACCAAACCTACGGTCAAAGCAAAATACACACCATTATCCAGTTGTCGTTGAAATAATTGCAAAGCTTTGGCGGTTTGCCCTGCGCCAATGGCATTCAGCATAGCAAAGCTGGAAATTTCCGGCACATCAGAAAAGGCCTGCATCAGATGCTGGCGGGTAATCTGCCGCTGCTCCGGCCCTAGGAACAAAGCCAGCTTCTCCAGCTCCTTATTAAGAAAGGCCAAATCCACAGTCTGCATACTGCTTACAGCTCCTACCATGTATTCGTAGGCCTGCCTATCCATATTTTTATTTAGCTCCTGCAGCTTTCCCTGTAACCAATCCCCAATATTACTGCCCCGGATAGGCTCCGACTCCATAACTATGCCAGCCTCAGCTAGAATCTTGTACAGCTTTTTCCGCTTGTCCGGCTTGCCATGATATTCAAAAATAACATAGCTGAATTCAGGTATATTCTGCAGCATAGCATGAAATTTTTCTTCTAATT